>JAEEGG010018611.1_pt1 | contig 14098 bp, 10 predicted proteins | sample 9134161 | NCBI WGS metagenome assembly JAEEGG01 (sample SAMN16246543, study PRJNA631951) | gut metagenome | biome: gut microbiome; feature: rumen; material: CR-attached | host: Bos | place: Iran: Karaj | collected 2018-10 | reverse complement strand
AATGCGAATCCTGTGACACAGGAAACACACATTGATCCTCCTGGGTAGTCAATCTGACCCCATGACGCTCAAACCAGGCGTATGCATCCTCCTGAGAAAAACCTTTCATCAGGCGTTTCATCAACCGATGGCCTCTGGGATAGACTGCTGACAAGTCGCGCACTTCGGCAAACGAATTAGTGCAATTACAGCGTCCGCCGCCGGAAATCTCCACCTTCGCCAGGACACGCTTCGACTTCTCGAAGATGGTCACTTCCATCTCAGGACACATTTCCTTGAGATTAATGGCCAAGAAGAAGCCCGCTGCTCCACCGCCAATGATTGCAGTTTTCATTGTCCGCCCAACCTTTCGAAATACGTAGAGATGTCATCCCATGTCTTAAAGGTATCGCTACCGAACAGGATCAATGTTGCCATACCTTCCGTTTCCTCGGCATCGATGAGATAATCACCATAAAGCAATGACTTCTGGTTGGTAAAGACGGTATGTCCGTAGGCTGGTACATTCACATACTCGTAAAGCCATGCCAAGATGTCTGCATAGGGGGAGGCATCAGCAGAGGCAGGTGCCACAAAGTAGAGCTGATAGGTCTCCAACAGCATACGGAGCACTTTCTGCGAAGAACTCTGAGCCTTCTGCCATTTGTCGATAAGTGTGTTCACATTAACATATATGATAGGACGTTCCCTACCCTCTTGCCGATCGTCTATCCATCGGATCACAGGTACGACAGAATGCATGAACGAATTGTCGTTCATACGATGCTCACCATGAAAGCGGATTGCCGTATGATAATGTTCACGAAAGAGGTCATACGTATCTACCGTGGTATCTTCATCGCCGAAGAGTCCCCACACGCGGCCTTGTTCCTCGGGCGTCACCTGAGCAAAACATTGTTCCGTCATTTCCTTATATTCTTTCATCAGTGCCTTAGTGACGATGAAATCCTGCACGCCGTCCTGACGGGGATTGGAAAAATGCTGGGCACCGATCATACCGTGATCCTTCATCGTATCACCCATCTGCAGGGCTGGGTTCACTAAGATGCGGTCGTAACCATAGAGCATCTCCGCATACATACCGCCCATCGACGTGCCGATAACCAAATCAGGCTTCTCTTTGTCGCAGGTTTCTCTCAGCAAGTCCATCGCCTCTTGCGGATGAATCGGAAGATCGGGGGCTATCACGATCGCATTGGGAAACACCTCGCGGATACGAGTCACCGTGCCACTCTGTCCCGACGACCCGAAGCCGTGAACATACATGATCTTCTTTCCTTTGAAAAGTTCAGGAAACTGCTTGATATAAGGATTCGTCTGTTCCATAAATCAAAGATTAGAACTGCCAACGATTGGGGATTTGTCGCTCTGGCCAGAGGTGCTTGGCGTAAGTATAATGGTATCGTTCGAAAAGGGAGGTCAGATGGGTCAGGCGCCCTAAGAAGGCTTTATAGTCCTTGCGCTCGGGCTGCATCCACTGCACCTCAGCCAAGGCTGACATTCGCGGCAGAGCCTGATATTCAACAGTACTTTCAGTGGTTATATACTCCGACCAAAGATTGGCCTGGGTACCAAGAATATGACGACGGGCCTCAACAGAGAGGCTGTCAGGCGCAGGATCAAGACTATAGACCTTTTCGATGGGGATGAAACCACCGCAACGGCTGGGTTCGAACTGCGTGTCCTCCACCTGCTGGTAATCGAAATAACAATGTGTGGTGGGCGTCATGATAACATCGTGGCCTGCCTCAGCAGCCTTCGCACCGGGGGCACTACCCCGCCACGACATAATCATCGCATCCTTTGGACTGCCGTCGAGGATCTCGTCCCAGCCCAAGGCACGGCGGCCCTTCGAGGCGAGGAAGTCGAAGACGCGACGGGTGAAGTGAGCCTGAAGCGGAGAGAGTTTCGAGGTCAAAGGCTCGAAATCACCGGACGGTATATCAGCTGCAACAGGGAAGGACTTGGCGAGTGCCTGACATTTAGGGCACTGTTGCCACTTGTCCGTAGGTGTCTCGTCGCCGCCGATGTGAATCACCTCCGACGAGAAGATATCCATAATCTCCGTCAGCACATCCTCAACGAACTGATAGACTTTAGGATTGCCGACGCAGAGCACATCTTTATAGACACCCCAATAGTGACCCACCTGATAGGGACCGCCCGTACAACCCAGCTCAGGATAACTAGCGAGAGCGGCGAGCATGTGACCGGGCATGTCGATCTCAGGAACAACAGTGATATGACGCTCGGCGGCATAGCGCACAATCTCGCGAGCCTCAGCTTGGGTATAGAAACCACCGTAGGGAATGTTGTCGTCAAGGTCAGAATTGGTGCCGATGATGGTGCCCAAACGCTGAGAGCCGACCTCCGTAAGTTTCGGCCATTTCTTGATTTCGATACGCCAGCCTTGATCGTCGGTCAGATGCCAGTGGAACACGTTCATATTGTGCAACGCCAGCAGGTCGATGAACTTCTTGACGAAATCGACAGACCAGAAGTGACGGGAGCAGTCGAGATGCATGCCGCGCCAAGAGAAACGTGGGGCATCAGTAATTTCGACGGCAGGAAAGATTTGACTATAGACTGTAGTGTTTTGGCTCACAACGATTGACTTGCGAAGCGTCTGGATGCCGTAGAATACACCCGCAGCAGAACCGCCTTCGATGGCGATGCTCTTGGCATTGACATTCATCACATAGCCCTCGGACTCGGTCACCTTGGGTGATACCGTCAGAGAGATATAACGCACTTTCTTTATGCGTTTTTGGGCGATGGGAAGATCAATACCAGTAACCTCCTTCAAGTATTGCCTCAAGAACTCAGCCTCACGCTGCAAGCCCTCACCAGCCAATATCTGCACGTCGGCATTGAACACAAACGGCTCACCCTTCTGCATCTGGATGTTCTGCGGCAGCGGCACCACATCGTACTGCGCCTTTGCAGAGATGCTCAGTACCAGCCCCATTATCAACAACACAATTCTACTCATATTCTTCTCTCCTTTACTCCTTCTCACCTAAAAATGGTATTCCACAAAGGCCTCCATCGCTTCATAGCAGGCCAGTCCGAGGTCATCGTAACGTCTGGCTGTCTCGCGGTTGCGGTCCTCGGCACGCTGCCAGAAGAGTCGGTCATCGTTGCCGAGGAACGGAGCACCCTCCATCTGACTCTGATGGCGCAGGATGGAATTTCGCTTCTCACGGAGTTCCTCAGGACTCATCGGCACGCACATCTCGATGTCCGCCACATCCCACTCTGCCCAGGCACCGCGATACATCCACACACGACAGTCGTTGAGCCAATGCGACGGGTTCAGACCCCTCCCGGCCTCCCCTGACTCAGAGGAGGAATTGGATTTGATGGTGTCAATGGCTGCCAACACGGCGTCAGTACACTTACGATGAGTGCCGTGAGGGTCGGCGAGGTCGGCAGCGACATAGATCTGATGGGGCTGTATCTCTTCGAGCAGAGCGATAATAGGCTCCACATCGCGCTCCGACATCGGGAGCTTTTCTATCTTACCACTCTCATAGAAGGGCAGGTCGAGGAAATGGATATGATCCTTGGAGATACGGTTATACCCGCAGGCATTTCGAGCTTCACCACGACGGATCAATCCCTTCACGGTGAGAATAGCCTGATTGTCCCAATCGCCCTCCTGCTTCTCCTTCAGGAAATTCATAATCTCACGATAGCGGATCTTGATGACCTCATCGGAGCCGTTGGCAAAGAGCTGGTTGAAGCCGTTGATGAAGTGCATATAGAGGCGCACCTCCTCGTCGGCAACCGCGATATTGCCAGAGGTCTCGTAGGCGATATGCACATCGTGTTTCTGCTGCATCAAGCGGCGGATGGTGCCACCCATGGAAATGACGTCGTCGTCGGGATGGGGCGAGAAGACCACTACCCGCTTGGGATAAGGTTTAGCGCGTTCCGGACGGGTGGAGTCATCGACATTCGGCTTACCACCAGGCCAGCCGGTAATGGTGTGCTGCAACTCATTGAACACCTCGATATTCACGAGGCCCGCCTGACCACCGAACTGTTCGACAAGATGGCCGAGGCCATTGTCGACATAGTCTTTTGTAGATAACTTCAACAAGGGTTTTCCCACCTTGTTGCAAAGGTCAATCACCTGCCTGCGCAACGTATGCTCAGGCATCTTGATAGTAGATGTTAGGTTCAGATTCATATTATATTTATTATTTAAATTTTGCTAACAGAGTATCTATTTCTCCCCCTGAGTAGGGGGAGTCAGAGGGGGTCTGAGCGCGCGGCTGATCAGACCACCCCTAACCCCTCCTACTCAGGAGGGGAATCCTGCGGCAGGAGGACCACGCCTGTTTGTTTTTTGCCATCCATCATGATCTTCAGGGGCTTGTCGAACCGCACGTGTCGCACGTATTCCGTTTCCTCGATGGCAGGCATCTGGTCAAGAATCTCCTGCTGGAAGATGCCATCGCCCGTGTAGGTATTGATGGTAAAGTAACCGACACCGAAGCTGGTGAGGTTCTGGAAGAAGTGCGTACCCTGCGAGGGATCGACGTGATAGTTCTTCAGTCCCGTCTCCACGATGACGCGGGCGGCAGAGATATGCGGCCACTTCACGGGAATACCCAACCAATAGTCACTGCTGCCCCATCGTCCCGGACCAATCAATACATAGTTCTTGTCCTCGTTGAGGAAACGATCGTTAATCTTCTCGATATGCGAGGCAATCATGGGGTTATTGGCGGCGGTGAAGTTCTCGTCGGTCTTGACATAGACCACATCCACCACATCCTCAGAGATACCGTGTCCTAAAGAGTTATTAGAGCGCAGCAGACAGTCGGCATCGGGAATCTTCTGCAGATCCTCGTCGAGCACCTGCTTTGAATCCACAATCGGACGGATCTGTAGCAGATAGAGTTCTCCGCTCCGGTCGTCATTCAGATTGCAGGCGAACTCAATCTCCACAGGTCGGCGCATCTCCTCCGAGCCATACTTCTGCGCCATCTGCAACAGTTCCGGCAACGGGAAGATGCCCTGCTGGAGCACGCCACAGAAGGAGATGACCTTTCGTCCGCCCTCGTAGATACCATCGCGGATCACCTGATCCACGGGGTCGTAGGTCGAGGCGATATAGGTCAGCGAACCGTCGGCATCGGCCTGCTTCACACGCAGCGACTTGATGTTAAAGCCGTCGTCCACCTTGAAATCGTCGCCCACATGCGACATATCCAAGGCGTAGAACCGCGTTTGCGTCTCGCTGAGAGCCGTCTCCATCTCCGAGGTCTGGAGCACCTGCGTGGGATGATAGGGCGACACGCGGAGCGTCTGTCCGCCGTCGACAATATACTTTCCTAATCCGAGGGCCAGCGAGGCGATACCCTCCTCGGCTGTCTCGTCGCCGATGGGATAATAGTTCAGCGACCGCAGCACGCCCGAGAAGTTGGGATAGTAGAGATCGCCATATTGCTTACCCACCACCTCCTGCAGGATGACCGCCATCTTTTCCTGGTCGATCACGTTCTGCGTGGCGAGCATATAAGCCTTCGAGTCTTTGTAATAGACCGAAGCATAGACGCCCTTGATGGCACAGGCCAGCATCCGGAGCATCTCGTACTTGTCGTCGAGATAGGGAATCATATAGGTGCTATAGATACCCGCGAACGGCTGATAGTGCGAGTCCTCAAGCAGCGACGACGAGCGCACGGCGATCGGCGACTTCACCGCCTCGAAGAAGGTGAAGAAGTCGGCAATCAGCGAGTCGGGCAACTGCGCGCGGAGGAAGTGCTGCAGAATCTCCTCATTGGGGGCGTCGCTCAGCGCTATCGGATAGAGATTGTTGTTCTCCATGAACTCGTCGAAGAAGTCGGTACAGAGCACCACGGTCTTCGGAATCATCACCTGCGCCTGCTCGTACTGATTCAGCTCCGGATGGCGCTTGATGATATTGTCGAGGAACGCCAGACCACGACCCTTTCCGCCAAGTGATCCCTCACCGATGCGGGCGAAGTGGGCGTAGCGGTCAAACTTCAGACGGTCGAAGACGGCCACGATACCGATGTTCTTCATCCGGCGGTACTGCACGATGGCGTCGAAGATAATCTGGCGGTGGGCGTCGACATCCTGCAGCTTATGCCATGTGACGTGCTTCAGGAAGGCCGACACGGGGAAGATGGCACGGGCGGTCAACCAGCGGCTCATGTGATTGCGGCGAATATGGCGGGCCAGCGAGTCGGCGGGAATCTTGAAGATATTGTCCTGCAGTTCCTTCAGCGAGGTGACGCGAGCCACCTCCTCCTTCGTCACAGGGTCGCGGAAGATGAAATCGCCGAAGCCCATGTGCTCCTCCATCAGGTGATGCAGGTCGACGTTCATCTTCGTCGAGTTCTTGTCGATGAAGTGGAAGCCCTCGGCCTCCGCCTTCGCACGGTTGGCGGTCTCCTTCGAGTCGAGGATCAGCGGCACATACTCGTCGCGGCGACGGATCTCGCGCAGCAGTTTCAGTCCGGCCTCGGGGTCACCATCCTCGACGTGCGAGAGATGTCCAGGCGTGATGTGCATCGGGAAGCGCGTGTCGGAGATCACGCCGAGCGTGTTCTCGTGATACTTCTCGTAGATCTCCATCGCCTCCTCGTAGTTCGTGGCGAGCACCACCTTCGGACGACCGCGCTTTCGCTGGGCGGCGGCGTGGGGGTTCAGCGCCTCAGTAGAGAAACGCTTCGACTGCGCGAGGATATAATTATATAAATTAGGTAATACGGAGGAATAGAAGCGGATGTTGTCCTCTACCAGGAGGATCATCTGCACACCAGCCTCCTTGATGTCGTGCTCGATGTTCATCTTGTCCTCCAGCAGCTTGATAATCGACATGATAAGGTTCGTGTTGCCGAGCCAACAAAAGACGTAGTCGAACACCGACATATCCTCGTTCTCGATGCGCTTGGTGATGCCGTGCGAGAAGGGCGTCAGCACCACGCAGGGGATTGACGGATGAGCCGCCTTCACCTCACGGGCCACAGTGAACGCATCGTTGTCGGCATTACCGGGCATACAGATCACCAGGTCGATGTCGGTGGTCTTCAGCACGGCGTTGGCCTCCTCCGTTGTCGACACCTGGGTGAACGACGGCGGATAGCGCATGCCAAGCTCCATATACTCATCGAAGATCTTCTCATCGATGCGGCCGTCGTCCTCGAGCATGAACGCATCATAGGGATTGGCCACAATCAGCACATTGAAGATGCGCCGCGTCATCAGATTGACGAACGACACATCCTTCAGATAGAATTTGTTCCACTCCTGTGGTATCTTGGTTACTTCTTCCATAAGCTATTCTTCTTTGGGTCTGCTGGGTTGGCTGGGCCCATTAAACCCATTCGCCCCATTCATCCCATGTCTCCTCTGCCACTCTTTCCTCGCCCTATACATCTCCTCCTTAATCCCTCCGTTCTCTATGAAGTCCTTCTTCATCCACTCTATCATCCCCCTCAGCAACACATCGCACTGATGTATCAGCGTAATGGCGATATTGGCTATCGTCTCATCGCTCCGCTCGCGGATTTTCTCTCTATATATTGCCGAGTCGAGGTGCGCCTTGCAGAAGGCGCGCGTCTTCAGATCTTGGGTCGTCGAGTTTCCATTGCTCCAGCCCTCTTACTCTGAGATAGTCCTCATAGTCGAGCAGCAGCTCGTGCAGCGAGGCGCGGTTGACATTGGCGAGTTTGATTTCCATCTCGCGAGAGGTCACGCCGTCGATGGTTCCCTCGGCCAGGTTCTGCTTCCCCGAGCGCGCCGCCTGCACCATCTGATCGATAGTACGGTCACCTGGTTTCAGGAACGTATGGGCAAAATAATACGTCACATCGTAGATGCACTCCGCCTTGCGGAATGCCTTCATCGTACGATAGTCGTTGTCCTGCCTGAGGAAATCCTTGTTCTCTGCCATATCGTTTGCAAAATTACAAAAAAAGAGAGACACCGCCAAGCATTTATGATTTAATTTGTACCTTTGCAGAAGATTTCTTCCTTGAGGGGTTGGGAAAACGAGAAAAAGATTGTCTTAAAGATAAAAAGACAAAAGAAGAAATGCCGAAGAGAGACAAAACGGTAGCGGAGTTATACCGCATGCACTACGAGGAACTGCTGCGAAAGGCCAGCATCTTGTTGCACGACGAGGAGGATGCCCGCGATGCAGTGAGCAATGTGATGACCCGTCTGATGGCAGCAGACATCCTGCCTGAAGGCGAAAAACTGATTGCCTACGCCAGAAGCAGCGTGCGCTTCGAGTGCCTAAACCGGCTGAAACGGATGAAACTGCAAGAACGCATGAGGCGTGCACTACCACTCTATGACAACGAGGAAGCGCCTGACTTCGAGGAAGAAGCGCAATATCAGCAATATCAGCAGTTCATCCAGACAGAACTGACGCCACAGACCCGCCGTATATTCCGGATGCACTACGGTGAGCGGCTGAAGTACCGCGAGATTGCAGAACAAGTAGGTATCAGCGAGGCCGCCGTCTACAAACATCTCTCTCAGGCTATCATTAAACTCAAAAACAGATTCAACCCATGACAAAGGAAGAGAAACTACAGCGACTCTTAGAGATGCAGGAGCATCCTGAGCGCTACACCGAAGAAGAGATACGTCAGCTGATGGCTGACGAGGAGTGCCGACAGCTTTACGAGCAGATGGTACAAGCCACAGATGCCATGTTCGCAGAAAAAGCAAAGACTTCACCGCAAAGACTTCCCACCATTGGAAGAACAAGAACATTACTCTACAAAATTGCAGCCGTCTTCGTAGGTCTACTGATGCTCTCGGGCATCGCCTACGCTGCCATCCATATTGTGCGCAGCGTCGGAGGTAATCAGCAATCGCCGACCCAAGAGACGCGGATTACGAATCCACAACCACAGGCCACCAGCCAATTAAAAGAGGAAACAACAGACAGCATCCCTCCGACACGCATCTTCGAGAATGTACCCCTCGACGAGATGGTCAATGAATTAGCCGTATATTATAATAAGGTGGCAGACATCAGAAACGCCCAAGCCCATGAACTGCGTCTCTACTACAAGTGGGAACGGAAAAACGAACTGGAGAGCGTTATCAACGACCTGAACCATTTCGACCACGTGAATCTTATCCTTGAGGAAGACAAACTGATTGTGAAACCCTGAAAATAGCAGAATACCATCATGAAAAGACTCTTTATCCTGCTATTGGTGTGCACAGCAGTCTGCATCGCCCAAGCCCAGAAAATAACACGTCACTACGAGAATCAGTCGTTGAGTCATGTGCTCGAAGACCTGAATGCAGCCACAAATCGCCACGAAATTTCCTTCGTCTATAACGACCTGGAAGACTTCACCGTCACCTGCAACATCGAAAGCCTCAACATTGAAGATGCTCTGATGAAAGTCGTTGGCTTCTACCCTGTCCGTATCATTCGCGAAGATAAGAAATACTTCGTGGAGTGCACCCACAAGACAGAGCGCCACCTGAAAGGCCGTCTCATCGATGAGCACCTACAACCACTCGCCTATGCCAACATCTCACTGCTCAGCCCTGCCGATTCCTCTCTCATAGGCGGCGGTGTGAGCAATGAGGCGGGCGACTTCGTGATACCAACAGAAACCTATCGTGTTATTGCCAAATGCTCATTCATCGGCTACGAGACCATCTGGCTCACCTGCGAAGTGGGCGATATCGGCAGCATCCAGATGAAACCAGCCCAATACACCATCAAAGGCGTAACAGTGGATGGCACGCATATCATGAACTACGTGGACAAGAGCGTACATACCTTCTCAGCAGAGCAGATCAGACAAGCCCGTAATGTACGCGACCTTCTGGAACATGTGGAAGACCTGAGAATCGACCCCATCACCAATAAGATACAACGCATTGATGGTAACAGCTTAAAAATTCTGCTCAATGGCATCAGTACTTCTGATATCGACCTAAAGGGAATACCCGCCAATAAAATTTCAAAAGTGGAATACTACAACATTCCCCCTGCCCGCTATGCTGATGCAGGTACGTTGATCAACGTGATCACCAAGAGGATGGACAATGGCGTGAACGCAGGTGTCGAAGCCTGCACAGCCTTCACAACAGGCTTCAGCAATGATGAAGCCTACCTGAATCTGACCTCTGGCAACCATCAGCTGTCTCTCTCCTATACGTTCAATCTCAGAGACTACACCAAGCGATATAGTGAGCATACCTACGACTATCTCCTAAACGGGGTGCAAACCCACTACGAAGACCATCGCCACGACAAGTTCGGCTATACGTGGAGCGACCCTGTCATCAAATACACCTATAATAAACCCAATGACTTTGCCGTGCAGTTAACAGCTACACCAACCTTCAACCACTATCATAGCGACGGATCTGAGGACATCACCATCAACTCCGCCAACACCAATACTAAAGGCGAAGGAACATTCAGTAGCAGTTCCAACACATTCGGGCCCAGCCTGAATATCTATCTCCAGAAGACCCTGCCCGAGAATCAGGAGCTCGCCATCGACCTCGTGGGGACTTATTATCACGTAGACTCTGAGAATGAGAAAGCAGACAAGGACCTAAGCGACGGAAGCAGTCTGCTCACAGACAAGGTGAACCAGAAGAACAACAAATACTCTTTCATCGGTGAGCTGGCCTACACCAAGAAGTGGAAGACGGGCAATCTCAGCCTTGGCTATCGCGGAACGTTCGGACGTTCGAAGGCCACCATCAGCAACGTGCTCTCCAACTACAGGGACTATGATTACTCGTCAGCCAGTTATCAGCATTATATATACGCGGAATATAGCGGCATGTGGAAGAAGCTAATGTACCGCATCGGAGCAGGCGCGAAGCAAGTGACGCAGAACAACGACTATGCCCACGACTCCCGTTGGCTCTTCACACCCAAGCTGGTGCTGAGCACTAATCCCTCCAAAAGCTTGAGCATTCAATGGGAGACCTCATCATGGACCAGTACCCCCACCATCTCAGCGCTTAGCAACAATGCCAGTCTTGTGATTCCAAATGTGATGACGATAGGTAATCCAGACCTGAAGAGCTACAATAACTATTCGACACAGATTATCGCCAGATGGAAACTAAAGTGGCTCAAGCTAAATGCCATTGCAGGCTATATCTATCACGACTCTCCCATCAGCACGTATTATACCGAACAGACCATCAATGGCGCAAAGTATATCGTAGGCATGATGGAGAATGCCAACTATGCCTCAGACCTTGGTACAACTTGGCAACTGATCCTGAATCCGTTGAGCAATGATATGCTTACACTCTTTATACAGTGTGACGTGCTCTATCAGACTGTCAGCAGTCCTGTTATCGGATACTACCACCATACGGCAGTCCCTTTCCAATACCGCATCGAGTTCCACAAGGGGCATTGGGGAGCCAGCTATAATGGAAAGATTGTAGCAAAGCGACTAAACGGTTCCATGCTTAATACTGGCGAGAACCGTTCACATCTCCAAGTCTTTTGGCAGAAGAAACCACTGCGCATCTTTGCAAGGTGCCATTTCTTTCTGACCCGTGCCCGCTATTCAGGCAATAGTCTTCCCACAAGCATCCTGCAAAGTACCAACAAGACTTGGATTGACGACAACAAGTCGATGTTTGTCCTTGGCTTCAGTTACGACTTCTCCAGCGGTAAGAACCTGAAGTTGAAGCGCAAGCTCCAGAACAAGGACACAGATACTGGCGCGTTCTAAGTGACACGCCAAAGCATCGGCTACGGATACGTACTAGCTGGGGAAAGAAGCCTATGTAACAGGGGAAAAGGTACGGAGTAACAAGGAAAGAACCCCGGGGTATCGAGAAAAGGGCGCCCGGCCGTATTGATGCGGGCGGGCGCCCTTATATATGCGAGCGAACGGCCTTATATATGGGAACGCTCGCACGATTCCGGTTTTTATCCCTTTGGAGCAGGTTTCTTGGGGAAATAGAGATAACGGCGACTTTCGCGCACTTTCCAGAGGCGGGGATGCTCGCCTTTACAGAGACTGTCGAGATAGGTCTTGGCAGAATCGCGCTTCAGTCCGCTGAAGATCATAAACTCAGGAACCGTCGCATATCCCAGTCTCAGGCAACGCTCCAAAGCCGCATCCATAGCCTTTGGGTCGTGCATCTGGCTGTTGCCTACGGGAGCGTCGCTCTTACGATAGCCCTCACGGTTTCTGCCACACTCCTTCACGAAATCCTTCGAAGGAATGAACTCCAAGCCGGCATAAACAATATCCCTGCCCGTAATGGTCTTGGGATCGGTATGTTCACCCAACAGTTTCAGCTTAGGGGCAAACGAACCGAAAGGTGTCTCCACTCGATAGCCGTCTGACACCCAACGGCCAACTGTCTCCATCACGACATCAAACACCTGCTGTATCTCGCCAGGCCGCACGCCACGATACTTGGTACAGTAATCGTCGAGATACTTAAAACTTCTTTTTCTACCCTTCGCCGGACGCACGTAGAGCAAAGGCTTACCATCTTCTCCCTTCGTGGGGCGAGGATGAATCTCAAATTCTATTCCGTTAGTTTTACGAGGCATAATCTTCTCCTTTTTGCCTACAAAGATACGAAAAAAAGTTGAATAATGAACCATGATTGTGAATTATTTAGTACCTTTGCACACAAAATAACTAAAAGAACGAAATTATGGACAAGAAACTGAGACAAGGCACGCTGTGCGTACAGGCCGGCTACAAGGCCAAGAACGGAGAACCGATAGAGTTGCCCATCATCCAGTCGACCACGTTTAAGTACGACGACTCGGACGAGATGGCGAAGTTGTTTGACCTCGAAAAGGAGGGCTATTTCTATACCCGCCTGCAGAACCCCACCAACGATGCGGTAGCAGCGAAGATCGCCACATTGGAAGGCGGTGTAGGTGCTGTACTGACTTCAAGCGGTCAGGCTGCCAACTTCTATGCCATCTTCAACATCTGTCAGGCTGGCGACCATTTCATCACCTCGAATGAAATCTACGGTGGCACCTACAACCTCTTCGGTGTGACGCTGAAGAAACTGGGCATCGACTGCACGTTTATCTCGCAGGATGCCAGCGACGAGGAGATTCAGGCGGCTTTCCGTCCGAATACGAAGGCTGTGTTCGGCGAGACAATCTCCAATCCCGGCTGTGCGGTCTTCGATATCGAGCGCTTCGCCAAAATCGCCCATAAGAACGGTGTGCCTTTGATCGTAGATAACACCTTCGCCACACCCGTGAACTGTCGTCCTTTTGAGTGGGGAGCCGACATCGTCACCCACTCTACCACGAAGTATATGGATGGCCTGGCTACGCAGGTAGGCGGCGTCGTAGTCGATAGCGGTAACTTCGACTGGCTGGCTCATGCCGAGAAGTTCCCTGGTCTCTGTACACCCGATGAGAGTTATCACGGCCTGACCTACGTGAAGGCCTTCGGCAAGATGGGCTTCACCACAAAACTCGTAGCACAGTTGATGCGTGACCTCGGTTCGATTCCCGCTCCGCAGAACGCGTTCCTGCTGCATCTTGGTCTGCAGACACTCCATCTGCGTATGGCCCGCCATTGCGAAAATGCCCAGAAGGTGGCTGAGTTCCTCAGTCAGAACGAAAAAGTGGCCTGGGTTCACTACTGCGGATTGCCAGGTGATAAGGCCTATGCCCTCGGACAGAAATATCTGCCCAACGGTTCGTGCGGTGTCATCGCATTCGGACTGAAGGGCGACCGCGCTACCGCCATCAAGTGGATGGACTCTTTGGAGATGATCAACATCGTGACCCACGTGGCCGACGCCCGCACCTGTGTACTGCATCCTGCTTCGCACACCCATCGCCAACTCTCCGACGAGCAGCTCCTTGAAGCTGGTGTGGCTCCCGACCTAATCCGTCTTTCCGTCGGCATCGAAGACGTGGAAGACATCCTCGACGATATCAAACAGGCTCTCGCAAAGATATAAAAAGTCTCAGTTTTAACAAACTGTAACTTTATAAGAAAAATATTCGGTACTTTCCTTGGAAGGTACCGATATTTTTACTATATTTGCACCATCAAATGTAACATATTGCAACTTAAAACAAACAAAACTATGGAAG
>JAEEGG010018608.1_pt1 | contig 14099 bp, 13 predicted proteins | sample 9134161 | NCBI WGS metagenome assembly JAEEGG01 (sample SAMN16246543, study PRJNA631951) | gut metagenome | biome: gut microbiome; feature: rumen; material: CR-attached | host: Bos | place: Iran: Karaj | collected 2018-10 | reverse complement strand
TTAAGAAATGCCCCGTTGCGGATTTCACAATCCAACGGGGCAATCTTTTACTACATCTAAAAAAAGGAGTTCCGAATGTCGGAATTATTTGCAAATGTACGATGTTTTGTCAAATTAACCAAGAAACAAACATTTTTTTATATACAATTACGTACGCACTCTGTACTTGACCTGTACTTGACCTGTACTTGACCTGTACTTGACCTGTTACATTGCCCGTTACATTGCCCGTTACATTGCCCGTTACATTGCCCGTTACATGGTCGGTCACATGGTCGGTCACATGGTCGGTTTCATGGTCGGTTATTTGTGGTCAATCCATTCGATTATTAATGACTCTAGGCCAGTCTGACAGGACTCGAACCTGCGACCATTAGATCCACATTCTAACGCTCTACCAACTGAGCTACAGACTCCATTTCTAATGCGGAAGCAGAAGGATTCGAACCTTCGGAACCTTACGGCTCGGCACGTTAGCAGTGTGTTGGTTTCAACCGCTCACCCATACTTCCATTGGATTTAACTCTGTTTAATTCCGTCACGACTCAACATAGTCTGAGTAAACTCAGCTCTGTTTTCGCTGTTCCGTCATTTCGGGTGCAAAGGTACAATGCCACTCTGCAGCCTTTCTGCGTAACGAGAAAAAAGTTACAAAAAAAGATTATTATTCGCTAATGATTATTGACAAATTAGCTTTTCCCATAAGTACAAAGCATAAATGCCCAAATGTATTACTGATAACAAGTAATCATTCGGGCATTCTTATGTGAATCTTAGAAAAGTGTACAAAAAGAGGCAAAAACACCTTGGAAAAGTGTAATCGCATCATTTAAATCCCAATGTTGCACGTCGATAGTTGTACGAAAGCCAGTAGCTTCGTTTCAGGGATTCGGACAGGAAAGAATGGTCAATCATATCCTTTGCCAGAGGATGCTCTGCTGCAAAGAAATCCATTTCTCGTTTTATCAATCGCTCAGATAGACCTATACGGCGACCAAACTCCTCGAAGTCCTTACGGCCAACAGTTCTTGTATCGGATAGTTGCATGCCTTCTTTGAACAATCCTTTATCAAGAGCGAAGATGCGTGGCATGCTCAAATGTAGACTGGTATTGATGAGGTCGTAGGCAGGGGTGAGGTGGTATTCTCCGTCACCTCGGTTGATAAGTGAGAAGTTTTTCAGATGCGCATCATCATTGAGAGTGAGATAGTTAAAGACAACGATGCGGAAGTACTTCAGGATTTCGACGGGAGCTGCCTTGACGTATTTGCGGATGATGTCAGCACACTCCTCGTAACTTAGATTGCTATACTTGTAATCGCTGCCGCCGTTGGCATTGGTCAATCCTGCAAGTGAGGCAAAATCTTCCTGACTATATTTCTGTCCACCTGGCCCAACATCGAACCGACGGCAAAGATAGGCAGCTTCTCCGTCCTTGAAGAAGCAGATGGAATTTGCTGCCGTTTCTATATGATAGACCTGCGAAGCCAACTGCATGGTCAGATGTTCATTGGCAGGACAATACTTACGATCAAGCAAGGCGTATGATGTTGGAGCAGGTTTCAAAATGTATGTTCCACGTTCTCCTTCAGCTGGCTTTACCAAATGTCCTTCACTCAACACTAAGCTCGCCTTAGGTTGCACACCAGAAAGTGAAATGCGGCCTACATTCTTCAGATAGGATTCATTGTCTGCACTATCGTTGTTGGGACTGTCAAAGCCCAACACATGAGAAACTTCTTTCCCGTCAAACAATTGTTTTCGGGCTGCAGGGGAATAGGTGGTAAAACCTTCCTGCAAAGTAGAAGGGCAAACGCTAAGTTCTATCATGTTCAAATTGGTTTTACGGTTACGGCTCCAATAGTATCATGCTGAGCAGTAGCAAGCATAATACCGAAGTCATCGTTTTCGTCGATGTGAAGCAACATTGATTGTACTTGACGGTTGGAACCTTCAGACAGCATGTTAAAGAAATATGGGAAAAGATGGTTGGAACGGTAAGGTTGTTTTCTTACAGGCATTGCCAAACAGACGGGTTCGCCTTGGTAATTCTCGTCATAGGTGAACACATATTCTCTGGCATCTGTTTCTTGAAGTATGCCAGCTTCTGAATCATGAACATAAACTTTACATTGTCTCATACTCCAATTGCTTAATGTCAATAATCATGCGAAGCCCTAGTGTGTCGAGAATTGTCAACAGGGTTCCCAGCTGAGGGTTTCCCTCGCCTCGTTCAATTGCCACAACAGTGTTAACAGCCACACTCGCTAAGTCAGCCAACGTCTGCTGGTTGATTCCGAGTTTCTTTCGCCTTTCTTTGATGGCATTTCCTATCTCTTGCTGTGTCATAATCTCAATATATTGCGATTTCGGCACAAAGTTAGCAATAAATCTTCAAACACAAAACAAAAATCGCAATAAAATAGTATTTTCAACTTCAATTTACTCAAAAAATTGCATAATTGGTGCATACTCCCAATGTATTGCGATTTTTGACAAGAATTCTGCGTAAACAATGCGTAAAAATTTTGATGCTCAGCAGGAAGATGGGAAGAGCTAAACTATTCATTGTCATCTTCCTTTGTTTCGTAAAAGAGTTCATTTTCCTGTGCCGTATCTTTGATGGCATCATCATAACCAATCAATGCGGCAAAGGGCGCAAACTGGGCTGCGCGGTTCCACATGGACATCTGTGGGTGATGCTTCGATACGTGATGCGGCTGGTTGATAATATCCTCGTAGTTGTCAGTCATGCCTTATGTCCTCCTATTTGTTTGTTGCGTTCCTTGGCTGTGGCTCCCTCATCGAAGTTCAAACCTCTGAGGATGGCATTCTTGCCAAAACGCCGTTTGATTTCCAGCTGTGCCTCCTGCATCCGACGCTCTTTGTCAAGTTTTGCCTGCTCCTCCTGACGTTGTTTTTCCAGAGCCTCGTAGTCCGTGAAAAGGTCAAGTTGCTGCGGAACATTTTGTTGCGATGCAACGGACGCTTCAGATACTACATGGTTTGTCGTGAGGTTCAGCCTGCGGATGAGCAAATCCGGATTCACGTGGCTGTCAAACAGTTTTGCTGCGCCATCCATGATAAGCCTTGAGGATGACGTGGGCTTTTCGAGACGGAACGTACCGTGGGCATGTTTCGGCACGGGTTTGCCATAATAGTTGTTGGTGATTTCTCCGTGATACTTTGCACGGATTTCCGGACGTGTCAGGCACTCCACATCGTAGCCGACGGTCAACACCAACTGGTCAGTCACCAGACGCTTGGCCACCAGGTCAAGAGCCATTCCCTCAGCCATCTCTTGTATGACAACACGGGCCTTCTTGAAGGTGTATGGTTCCTGCAGTACCTGTCCGCTGCTGAAAGAGTTTGTCTCAGGCCGATATGCCTTTACCGCTTCCATGGTACACGGTTCCCAACCCCATGCATGGTCTATCAGTAGTTCCGCATTCACTCCGAAGAGTTGGTAGAGCAGTTCTTCGTTCTGCACTGACATCCGAGCCAACTTGCCCATCGTGTCGATGTCATAAAGTGCCAATTTCTGAGCGATGCCACGCCCTACTCGCCAGAACTTTGTCAGCGGACGATAGTCCCAAAGTTCTCGACGATACGACATTTCATCGAGTTCGGCAATTCGCACTCCGTCCTTGTCGGCAGGCATCTTCTTCGCCACAATGTCCATCGCCACCTTGCAGAGATACATGTTCGTGCCAATACCAGCCGTTGCCGTGATGCCTGTCTGTTTCAGTACGTCACGAATCATCTTCATCGCTAACTCGTGCGCAGTCAACTTGTAGCTACGAAGATAGGCGGTCACGTCCATGATGACCTCATCAATCGAATACACGTGAATATCTTCTGGCGCAATGTATTTCAAGTAGATGCGGTAAATTTGCGAACTCACTTCAATGTAGTGTGCCATCTGTGGCTTGGCGATGATAAAGTTCACTCCTCGTGCTTTTTGATACACTTCAAAAAGTCGTGCCCGTCCACCAATGCCATATGCTTTCAGCGAAGGTGTCACAGCCAGACAAATGGTCTTCTCCGTACGGCTTGCATCAGCCACCACAAGGTTGGTGGTCAGCGGGTCAAGCCCCCTGTCCACACACTCCACTGAAGCGTAAAACGACTTCAGGTCAATGGCGATATATGTCCGTTGCGGTTCTGTCATACATTTCTGTCACCTATATGTCAATCATACAAGTTCTTTGCTGGCCAGCCGTAATTCTTGCTAAATAATCATAATGTTCTCCCTCTGCCATGACCTCAACTTCATACCCGTTTTCTTCTGCCATCTGCCTCAGTGTGTCAATATCGATATAGAGCCAGTCAAAAGGTTTGCCGATGGTGTCCTTATACTGCATCTGATAAATCAGTTCGCCGTAATAGGTCATGTCATCGGGGTACTCGATGTTGCCATCCTCATCCTCGAACACATAGCTGATATCGGATGAGTCACACAGCAGCTGACCTCCAGGAGCCAGAATCCTATCAAGGTGACGAAAAAACTCTGGCATACGTTCCAATCTGCCAACTATGCCAATACCATTCATAAGCATCAAGATGGTGTCGTACTGTCCCTCCAAAGTAAAGAGGTCCTGTTCAAGCACCTTCTTCACCCCACGCTCCCTCATGGTTTCAACAGACAAGGGGGAAATGTCATTGGCTGTCACATCAACGTCCCGTTGCTGAAGGATAAGGGAATGACAACCAGAGCCTGCCCCAACGTCAAGCGTCCTTCCCTTTACCATATCGAGGGCTTTCCGTTCAATCTCAGGCATATCTTCATAAGTACGGAAAAGTGTAGCCACAGGTATCTCATCCTCCTCAAACATTGGGGAGAACACCCTGAGCCTTCCTGCCTTCCCGTTCTTCCAATAGTCGGCGATGGCTCTACCCATCGGATCTGTTTTATTGTTCATCTACTTCTATACAAGCAAATTGACGTTTTTTCAGCCTTCTCCAAATGTTTTATTCCACTACCTCAATATAGAAACTGAAGGGTCGGAAGCCATCGTTGCAGCTGATCATCGCACTCATCGGGTTCTTCATCCATCCATCGTAGAAGTTGCCTTCGCCTCTGGCCAGTGAATCCACGAACTCGCGCATGGAGTACCATGCTGAAGGGCACATTCCTTCTGGGCATTGGCCATTGATAGAGACCCATTGCTGACCCTCCTTGACATCGCAGGTGTGCTCTATCGGGTTCTCGTATTTCGCCATCAAGTCCGTATAGACCGTCTGACGTATGGCTGTGATTCTGACTTTGTTCATCTTTCTATTGTTTTTTCCTTTGTTCGCGAGTGCGGACGGCGATGTTCTGTTGGAGGCATTCGCTGTAGAGCCAAGGTTCACAGCTATGGATGTCGCCCACATTGATGAAATTCCTGTAGGGAGCATACTCTGAACCACTATAGCCACTGACCACCAAGACATGATATTCAGGCGGTGACGCCCGTATCAGTCTCGCCCTGTGCCGCCTTGATGTGGTTGGTCTGGAGCGTGTCTTCTGGCGTCACTTTATAACCCAGCACATAGGCAGTGATCCACATGGTGGCATCATCGTAATCGGGAACCTTGGGGATATATTCGGTCTCCACAGCCAAGACTGGATCATCATTCAACGTGCTTGAGAGCAATAATTTTGCCAGTCCGAAACCCATGTAGGTGCCGATAGCATAACCAAAGAGACCTACCGCGATGCCAGGACCGATGACCGCCTTGTTCTTCAGGGCACTACCCATGACTGGGGCAAAAGGCGGCGAGCAGATGAGTGAGATACTGGTGGTGAGCGTGGTGTCCGTGTCGATGCGGAAGAGGGCACTCAGCAGGACATGGAAGAAGAGCGAGCCCAATGTAGCGATGGTGATGAAGAGGAAGATGTCTGGATTGACATCGGTAAGGGTCTTCAGGCTCACCTGCGATGCCACAGCAATGCTGAAAATGAGGATGAAGAACGTGCCTGCCTCGAAGGTGCGCTTGAGACTTCTTACACGTTTATTGAGCGAGGCCAGAATGGAGAGCAAACTGATGCCAAGAATGAAGACACTTTGGAAGGAGTCCTTGGGGAAGAGATAAGCAATGCCAGCTCCAACGGCAATGATGCCAATGGCCAACAAAAGGCTCATTCCCAAATGCTTGAGATTATCCTTGCGGAACAAACCCAAGAAGAGCTCGTCCTCGTGGTTCTCCACCTTGATCGTATCATCCTCTATCGTCTTGTCGTCCTTGAAATCGGGCATGAAAAGACGCAGCAATCGTTTGCCAAAGATGATGACGAAAAAGAGATAGACTGCACTCAGAACAGTACTATATGCTGAGGTGAGAATATAGGTCGCATCGTCCACATCCAATGCTATCTTCAGTGAAGCAAGGTTGGCATTTCCACCCGTGTAAAGTCCTGTGAGCATGCCACCCACACGGGCAAAAAGCGAAGGGTTGCTCTTGCCATACACCATAAATCCAATCGTGATGGCGATGGCACATCCCAGCAATCCGAAGATGGTGCTCTTGATGAATGCCGGCGCCAATCGTGCCCAAGCCTTCAGGTCAGCAGAGAGCAGCAGCAAGGGAATGGCAAGGGGAATGGCCACTGAGGCAATGGTGGTCTGCACAGCATGCATCTCCTCCGTGTCGGGAATCAGCCCTGTAAGTCCCAAGGTACAACCAATGACATAGGCGATGATGATGCTCCCCACCTTGCGAAGCAGCACACTCTTATACGTGAGCCACAAGATGCCCAATGGCGCAAACACACAAATCAGTATGACGATGACGTTCATGATAACACCCCAAAATGTGCAGCGATTGAGTTATTTATCATACCCATACACGAGACCATACTTCTCATGGAGGCCACGAAGGGAACCGTCTTCCTTCATGCGAGCAATGACGGCATTGACAAGCGCAAGAAGATCGTCCTGACCTTGACGCATCAGCACGCCAATCTCACCATGAGTGAAGGGTTTGGAGAGCAGCGGGGCTGCGAGGCGTGGGTCGTTCTTGACGTACCAAGGGGCTTCTGTAATCTCCGTGATCATCACATCAGCATCGCCAATGGCCACAAGCGATGGGATTTCCTCGTTCTTCTCATGGACAACGATGGTGGCTTGGGTCAGGTTCTCATTGGCAAACTTCTCGTTCAGACCACCCGGATTCACCATCACGCGCACTCCAGGCTGATCGATGTCAGCCAGCGACTTGTAACGGCTGGCATCCGTGATGCAGCAGAGAATGGTCTTTCCGTTGGCCAGATAGCCGTCGCTCATGAGCATCTGCGACTTGCGGGTATCAGTAATGGTGATGCCACCAATGGCAAGGTCGAAGGTCTGTGGTTCAGCCATCACGTCTGCAGTCAGCGTTGGCCATGAAGTAGGAACGAACTTGATGTCCACATCCATCTCACGAGCTATCTCCTCAGCCAATTCGATGCCAAAGCCCCAATAGCTGCCATCATCCTCGCGATAGGACAGCGGACGGTAGTCGCCAGTGGTGCCGACAAGCAGTGTACCACGTTCCTGAATGCGGCTGACGGTAGGTCCTGCCGATTCCGTCGTGTTGTCATCGTCTGATGAGCAGGAAGCGAAGCTGAGGTTAGCTACACAATACACAAGGATGGCAAGCATCCAATATTTCATCTGTTTCATATCTTTCCCAAACAGATAAGGTTAGGTTATTTCTTGGTAGAATACTTCAGCGTCTTGGTTGAAGTGACCGCCTTTGAAGATGTAGAAGTAGAATTCGTTGAAGTGGGCTTGTAGTACTTCATGGCCTCAGGAATCCAACCCTGAATCTGCTTGATGCGCTTCTCGTCAGAGGGGTGATCGCTGAAGATGGAGTTGGAACTGTTGCCTGCCGCTGCCATACGCTGCCAGAATGCTAGTGCTCCTTGTGGGTCATACCCCGCCATTGCAGCGAAGATGAGTCCAATGTGGTCGGCTTCGCTCTCTTGACTGCGAGAGAATCCGGATGTCCAAGCCTTTGTGCCTATACCGATGACGCTAGAGGCGATGGATGCCGTGTTGGGGCCCATGCCTGCTACTGAAGCGACACCTCCCAATACCGACACAGCAGCCTGCTGCTTGTACTCGTTGCTAATACGCTCTGCAGAGTGCTTTGCCACAGCATGGGCGATTTCATGTCCAAGCACAATGGCAAGGGATGCCTCGTCTTGGGTGACAGGGAGGATGCCCTCATACACCACGATTTTTCCCCCCGGCATACAGAAGGCATTGACTTGGTTGTTCTGCACAAGGTTGAATTCCCACTTGTAGTTCGCCACCTCGTTCGCCAACCCATTATTTCTCAGGTAAGTCTCCACAGCACTTGCCAAACGCTGTCCGCAACGCTTCACCATCGCCGTATTGGTGGCATTGGTAGAGAGTTTTGCCGACTGCATGTACTTCTGATACTCCTGATTGCTGAGGCTCATTACCTCTTCGTCGCTGACAACGAGTCTCTGTTTGCGTCCTGTGACGGGCACTTGTGAAGTGGTTCCGCAACTGGCGAGAATGGCCGTAAGAACCACCAACAAAAGATACTTGACATTTTTCATCTTTTTCATGTGTAATCTGTTTGATATGATTGATTTGGTGGCAAATTTACAACATTTCCTCCACACCACCAACACCACCACCTAAAAATTAAAAAAGTTCTTAAATTGATAAGAGAAAACGACAAAGATGATACAACATACATGATATGTTACTAAAAAAGCGTAACTTTGCACCAAATTTACAGAATCACTCCTTTTTTCTTTATGAAATTGAAACTATTCCTATCGCTGCTGGTGCTGGCAGTTACTGTTGCGTTATGGGCAAAAAACGGAACATCTTCCACAGTGCCGGCAAGTCCATCATATCTTCTTGCAACAGAAGATAAGGCTGATGCTGACACCACCAAGAAAGATGCAAGAGATTTGGTGGTTTATACCGACATCAAGGATCACATCACACATGAAGCCATCAAGGGTATAAAGGCTGAACTGTTGTGGGCTGCGGACAGTACGCATGCCGACACGATTCATGTGGAATACCAAGAAGAGGAATATTACAAAATTTCGTACATGCAATTCCCCATCAAGCAGGCTGGCAACTATCTGGTGAAGGTAGAGGCCGATGACTACGTGACAAAGTATGTGCCTTTGGAAGTGAAGAAGATTTATAAGCGTGAACGCTATCTGACCATGAAGACCATCTACCTGCACACGGTGCCCAAGAAGAATGAGATTGAGCTGGATGAGTTTGTGGTGGTGGCGACGAAGCTGAAATTCTACATGAATGGCGACACACTGGTGTATGATGCCGATGCGTTCAATCTGGCTGAAGGTTCGATGCTGGGCGCACTGGTGAGACAGCTCCCTGGCGTGGAACTGGAGAAAGGCGGTGTCATCAAGGTGAACGGCAAGCAGGTGGATGCCTTGCTGCTGAACGGAAAGAACTTCTTCGACAGTGACCGAGAACTGCTGTTGGAGAACATGCCTGCGTATATGGTCAAAAACATCCAGTCGTATGAGCGTGTGCCAGAGAGCGTGAAAGGTTCACCTCGAGAACGCACGGCCAAGAAGGAACTGGTGATGAATGTAAAACTGAAGCGTGAATATGCGATAGGATGGATTGCCAATGCCGAGGGAGGTGTTGGTACCACCTTCTTCAGGAATCAGAATGACAAGCTGGACACGAAATACATGGGCAGGCTGTTTGGCTTGCGCTTCACAGACAATTCACGCATCAATCTTTATGCGAATGTGAACAACCTGAACGACACACGTGGTCCTGGCTACGAAGGTGAATGGGGAGAGCTGTCGCAATCAGGAGGCATCACCAAGACCTACAGCGCAGGCGGAAACTACATGCGTGACAAGGAGGAGAGCTACCGATATATGGGCAGTGTGAATGGTTCCTACACAGACACGGACAACAGTTCGAACACCAGCAGTGCCACCTTCCTCGAGGGAGGCGACACGTATAGTCGTTCATTCCAAGCCAGTCGCAACTATTCTTGGAACATCAACACCAATCACGATTTCATATTGGACGGTTCAAGAGGCTTGGGCGAGACATTCAAGCACTTCTACCTGACCTTCCGACCCACGTTCAGCTATCGGAAATGGGACAATCGCGGCAATAACGGCAGTGTGACGCTGATGGAGGATGTGGCATCGCAGTTGGGCAAGGCTTGGATGGACAGCATCATGGCACCCAATGCGGGCGAGTTGCTGAAGAAATACGCCATCAACCGCACCATCACATCCAGCAAGGGCAGGGGACACACTGCGAACGGAGGCATCGAAGGTTTCTTTAGCGCGACTCCAGCCCACGACGACTACCTCGACCTCGGTCTGGTGTATGGTTACCAGTTTACTGACCAGAAGAATGATAATTATGAGCACTACATGCTGGATTATCCGAGCGGGCAACAGGCTACAGATTTTCGCAACCGATACAATCCCACGAAGGAACGTTCGCAACAGATCAATGTTGGTGCCAATATGGGTTGGGCCATCGACCAGAACCAAACCCACCGCATCAACATGAGCTACAATTTCAGTTATAACTACAACGACAACAACCAGTCGCTCTACCTGCTGAACAAACTGAAGGAATGGGCAGACCCCACAGACGATACGCATCCATTGGGCACCTTGCCCTCGATGGACGAAATGCTGACCACCCTCGATGCCAACAACAGTTCGCACTCGAAGACTAAGACCTACAACCATCAGACACACATCGACTACAGCTTCACCCCAGGTTATGAGACACCAGACGATGCGTTCAACCAACTGACTTTCTCGTTCGCCATCCCCGTTATCAGGGAAATCATGGACTATCAACGGGGCACGCAAGTCGATACGCTGATGAAACGCAACACGGCCTTCATCAACCCCAGCGTTATCTTCAGCCATGAGGAATATAAAAAGAACAGAGGATTCAGTGTCGATTATAACATGACCACCGCTGCACCTGGCATGACCAGCCTGCTCAACATCCGCGACGACAGCAACCCGCTCTACATCACACTGGGAAATCCCCACCTGAAGAACGAACGCGGCCACAACTTCAGCGCCATCTATCACTGCAAATTCCACAAGATGTTCTTCAACGTATCAGCCAGCGGACACATCAGAGAGAACGCTGTGGCATCAGGCTTCATCTACGACAAGGAAACAGGCGTGAGAACCGTCATGCCCGAGAATGTGAACGGCAACTGGAGCATGAATTCCCACATCGGCATAAATGCCGCACTGGACAAGGACGACAAATGGCGACTGGCACAGAGCGTTAGCTACACCCACAACAACAGCGTCGATTTGAGCGGTACGAGCGAAAGCATGGTAGCCAGCAAGTCGGTAGTGAAATCGGACAACATCAACGAGAATCTCTCGCTGACCTGGCGTCCATCAAGCAAATATGAATTTGGCACCAACGGCAACCTTGCCTATCAGCACTCAGGTAGCGACCGTGAAGGTTTCACGCCCATGAACGTCTATACCTTCCAATACGGAGCAAGAGCACAGCTGGAACTGCCATTGAATTTCCAAGTATCGACAGACATCACGATGTACAGCCGTCGTGGCTACAGCGAACCGTCAATGAACACGAACGAACTGGTGTGGAATGCTCGACTGGCGAAGCGTCTGATGAAGGGCAAGCTGACTATCATGTTCGATGGTTTCGACCTCTTGGGCAAACTCTCCAATGTGCAACGCTCTGTGAATGCACAAGGTCGCACAGAGACTTTCTACAACGTGATTCCATCATATGGCATCCTCCATGCTATTTATCGAATCAACGTGCCCAAGAAGGCAAAAAGAAGAGAAGCACAGCTTTAAATCATCTCCACCTTCTTCACGACGGGCGTGCCACCTTCGAACTTGATGGTGACTTTGAAGTTGGCGAAGTCGCTGTAGATGTAGAGGGGGATGGTCTCGTCCTGCTTAGGTTCGTAGTCGAATTTCAGCCGGATGTTGGAGCCTGAGAGGTAGTTCTCAGAGGGTCGCACGGATTTGTCCTTGTCGTTCAGTTGATAGAGGGAGAAGACAGGGTCGATGAGGGTGAGGATGCGTGGCAGTTCGATGCGCAGTTTCTTGTCCTTGCCCGTCACGAGGTTTTTCACGTCACGCTTCACGTCGTTCCAGAGATTGCCGTCGCTCGCTGTACCATACACCTTCATGCCCTCCTGGATGATGGATTGGAGTTTGCCGTTATCGACATCAAAATCTTCAAGAAGCTGCTTCTTAACTGAGGTGATGGATTCATCTGATTTCCTGTTTTTTCCAGAAGAACTCCGTGAGGTCTCCTGCGCTTTCATATACTTATAATCCACGTTATCTATCCAACAAATCTTGTCATCCGTCATCGCGATGGCACGGATGCGCGTGATGTCGTTGTACTTCTTGTCCTCATAGTTGAGTTTCACCACGCCAATCTCAGTCTTGTCATGATGTTTGATGATGTTGACGGAGGGGAGTTTCTGCACGTCATATTCGTCCTTATACATGTCCGTGTAGTGCAGGCAGAGGAAAATACGCACGTTCTCCAGGTCGATGTCGGAACGGTTGTTGATGGTCACCTTGATTTCGTCATCCTTGTCGGAGAGTGTCCAGTTCATGGTGGGTTCCACAGCCACATCGAGGAAGGACTGTTCCATCAGGATCTGACGGAAACTGCTGTACATATTGTCCTCGCAATACTGCATATCGCTCAACAGGCAATCATAGACTCCCTGGTTGCCGCGACGGTAGAAGTGGTTGTAGATTTCCTCCTTGCTCTTCTCCACATCATTGTGTTCGGCATAATAGTGTGCCTTCAGCAGGTTGGGACTGAAAATGCCGTAGCCTTCCATCGTGGAGCGATAAAGACGGAGCAGGTATTTTCCCTCTGCCGACTTGTTCAGGTAGGTGCGTGCCTTGTAGCTGTCGAGCAAGTCGGTCAGCGCAGCCGCCTGACGGGGATATTCCATCGAAGCCTGGTCGAAGTATGACACAGCCTTGGCGGTCTCGCCCTGTTCGCGATAGAGCAAGCCCTTCAGCACCAAAGCAGGCGCAGAGCGGGAAGGGTAGAGCTTGATGTATTGATCGAGGGTGGCTTCTGCCTCCAACTGCAACTCCGTCCGTTCGTCGGGTGCAGAGATCTCAGCAGCAACGCCTGAAAGCACAGAATCAGCCAAAGCGATGGCTGCGTCAGCCCCGTCAAGACTGCGTGGTCGTAGAACCTCTCCAGAAGAGCGCAACTTGCCAGACTGACCGACCTCGCTGCTCAACTGAATGAGCGAAAGACCTTTCAGGAGCAGCGCCTCACGGTTGGTGGGGTAATCCTTGAGGATTTCCTGCGTCTGGTTGTAGGCATCCAGCGGATTACCGCCATAGAGGTCAATGTACGCCTTGTCCTTTTTCAAACACAAAGCATCCCACTCTTGCATATACTTATAATAGACAGGTGCGTAATCTTCCAAATATTCGATGTAACTCATCCGCACCGTTTCAATCTCACGTTCCAACTTCCGTTTCAGTTCTTTCTGCTTCTCGTATTCGTCGAATGCAGCCGTCTGTGCCTTCTCCATGCTACTACTAACAGAAATAGAACTCAGCGTGGCATCACCCACCAGCATCGAGCCAATCACGCCCACTGGATTCACTTCCGACACAAACGTGCTAGCACCACTCGTCGCACTACGCATCAACATCCACACATCGTCCAGTTCCTTATGTTCCTTCTGCAATTCGTATAACCTTTGCAGAATCGGGAACAGCTTCTTTTTCTGTTCCAAAACTTCTGGCGCCACACGGCTAAAGTCTTGCTTTGCCACATACTCTAGATACGACATGAAGTCTTCCGACTGACACTGAGCCACCTCCAGCGCATTCATCGCACGTACCGTCTCCTCGATGTCATACTCTGGCGTCTTTGTCTCTAGCGCTTCATACGCAGGTTCAAACTCCTCCGAAGGGGTGTATTCCTCCAGATTGATGGTCTCCACAGGCCAGAAACGCCACGCAACAAATCCGGCGATGCCCAGCACCACCAGCACTACAAGTATCCAGATAACAGTCTTTTTCATTGTTATAAGTTTTGATATTGCAAAGATACGAGTAAGTA
>JAEEGG010018607.1_pt1 | contig 14099 bp, 11 predicted proteins | sample 9134161 | NCBI WGS metagenome assembly JAEEGG01 (sample SAMN16246543, study PRJNA631951) | gut metagenome | biome: gut microbiome; feature: rumen; material: CR-attached | host: Bos | place: Iran: Karaj | collected 2018-10 | reverse complement strand
ATACCCAGACCGATGCCGCCGTCCGCGAATACGAGGAGTGGATAAAGAGTCAGGTACTTGCCGATGCAATCGAGATTGTACCCACTCTTGACAAGTTTGAGGATATATCATTCGATGAGTATTCACTGAAAGTTCAAATAGAGAAAATATAAACCTTAACCAATTAATTAAATTCCCCGTTATGGCAGAGAAGAACCGCTATTCTGATGAGGAGCTTGAGGAGTTCCGTCAGATTATCAATGAAAAACTTGAAGTTGCACAGAGGGACTATGATGCACTCAAGGCCTCTCTTATGAATGCCGACAACAACAGTACGGATGACACATCTCCTACATACAAGGTTCTTGAAGAGGGCGCCAACACCCTTTCAAAGGAGGAGACAACCCGTCTGGCTCAGCGTCAGATGAAATTCATCCAGTCACTCCAGGCCGCACTTGTACGTATTGAGAACAAAACATACGGTATCTGCCGCGAGACAGGTAAACTCATACCCAAGGAGCGCCTTCGCGCAGTACCTCACGCAACTCTCTGCATCGAGGCCAAGCAGAACAAGCACTGATATCCCTTATGGATAATCTGAATCCGGAGCGTTGCAACAGTTCCCGGCAGGGACGTATTGCGCTGACAATAATCCTGTCAGTGCTGGTTATAGATCAGATAATAAAGATCCTGGTCAAGACCGGCATGTCTCTGGGTGAAAGTATAGAGATTACGTCCTGGTTCAAGATACTGTTTGTGGAGAATAACGGTATGGCTTTCGGAATGGAGATCATAGGCAAACTGTTCCTTTCCCTGTTCCGCATAGGAGCCATCGGTTTCTTTACCTGGTATCTGATAAAAATCATAAACAGGGGCTTCCCCACAGGCTACATAGTAACTGTGTCGTTCGTGATAGCCGGTGCGATAGGCAACCTGCTGGACTGTATGTTCTACGGGCTGATATTTACCGAGAGCACACCTTTCAATAAAGCTGTGATGACTGCAATAGGAGACGGCTATGCACCGTTCCTGTACGGTAAGGTGGTGGATATGTTCTATTTCCCGCTCTGGACATGGCCCGATTGGATGCCTCTTGTAGGAGGCGACATCTTCTTTGGACCGGTATTCAATTTTGCCGATTCCTGCATCACATGCGGTGTGATAACACTCCTGCTGTTTTACACCAGGTTGGTGAATATGGGACTTCAATACAAAAATCCCGATGAGGAGATTTGATCTGCTGTTGCTGGCCATACTGTTGCCGGTTCTTTCAGGCTGTCGTCTGAACCGTCCGGACGATGTCCTTGCTCCAAGAAAGATGGAACAGTTCCTTTATGATTATCATCTGGCGCAGGCTATCGGTCAGGAACTTCCCAAGGAGGATAAATACAGTTCAAAGGCATACACGGACTGGGCATATCACAAAAACGGCATCACGCCCGAAGAATTCAACCGCTCTCTTGTATGGTACACCCGTAATCCGAAAGAACTGGCCAAGATTTACAAGCGTCTTTCAAACAGATTGGATGACGAGTATAAAACTGCTACCAGGTCTTTGGCTCAGATAGAGAAAAAATCATTTGAGATCCAGTCGGGTGACAGCGTGAACCTATGGTACCTGGCCTCCACCGCTCTGCTCAATACATCGGTTTACATGAATAAACTGACGTACAAGATAAACCGGGACACCACATTTCATAAAGGAGATACTGTATGCCTGGACGTGACCGGTACATTTGTATCTGCAGACACCTGTCAGTCACGCTATTCGTACATGTCGCTGTCCGCCTATTATACAGACAGCGTTTCAACCTCCGATACTATACTGCGCACAAACGGAAATGTCATGCTATCCATTGTACTGGATGCTGACAAGGATTTTTCAAGTATCAGCGGTTCAATAAATTATCTGGATTCGGCCGATAACCGGAACAGCATCCTCATGCTGTCTGATATGAATCTTATGCGTTATCACAGGAGAACGCTTCCCGATACGGTCAAGGTTTCAACCGCGGATTAATCTTCTTCTGAATTCCGAGCAGACTATTGCGGTGGCAACGGCAACATTGAGCGACTCTGATGTGGCTGCGCCTGCGGGCCAGTTGGGGATGTAGAGTTTGCGGTTGACGGTTTTTCCTACCTCTCTGCTTATTCCTTTCCCTTCATTTCCCATTATTATTACGCCGTTGTCAGACAATTCGGTGTTATAAATAGTCTGACCTTCAAGATAAGTGCCGTATACGGGTACAGAGGCGGGCAGTGCCTTAATCTCTTCCAAGAGGTCGACGTAGTGGATTTTCACTCTGGATATGGCACCCATTGTGGCTTGCACAGCTTTTGGGTTAAAGACATCGGCTGAACCTTTGGAGCAGAAAATGTCCTTTATCCCGAACCAATCGGCAATCCTTATTATTGTTCCCAAATTGCCGGGGTCCTGTACGTCGTCCAATGCCAGGACAAGATCACTGCCTGCGGCATCTTTCATTGCGAGGCTCTCCCTCGGCATACAGAAAACGGCAATTACATCCTGAGGGGAACGCAACAGGCTGGCGCGTTTGAGCTCATCGGGCGTTACCGGTTCCACACGCTGTGCCGGAATATTTCTGCGGCTGCCTAACCATTCGTCGGTCGCAGCCAGAAGAATGCAGTCGAATACGCCCAGCAGTTCACCTACCAGTTTATGACCTTCGGCAACAAATAGCCCTTTCTCGTCACGGAACTTCTTAAGTTCCAGACTTTTGATGTTCTTTATGTCATTTTTGCTGAGCATCTCTGTTTTTTAGACTGCCGTAAAGATAGTTATTTTTCAAGTCTGCTCTTTGAAAGCAGATGTACTTTCTGTAAATTTGCCTAATTTAAGAAGTACTGTATATGAGCAGGAGAATAATCCATATGGCATTGTCGCTGACCGCAGTCTTGTGGTTGGCATCCTGCTCTGTCTACAAATATGTCCCCGAAGGTCATTATCTGCTCAACAAGATAGAGGTCGCCACCGATGAAAAGGGCGTTTCGGACCTTTCCAAATACAAGAATCTGTCATATCAGACGCCAAATACAAAATGGTTCGGTCTGTTCCGTTTCCCACTCAGGTTCTACTCTCTCACCGGAACCAAATCGGGCGAGGCTCCGGTAATCTATGACCACCTGCTTTCCGAGGCTACTTGTGCCGATATGAGACGTTCTCTCATGAATTCAGGTTATCTCAATGCTCAGGTGACTTATTCGTCCAGAAAAAACCGTCGGCCCAAGACCACCGTCCAGTACCAACTCCATCCCGGTAAGATGTTTGTGGTGGACAGCGTGAGGGTAACCGTACAGGACGATGCCATAAAAGACATACTGGACAAGCATAAAAAAGAGACCCTGCTGGTGCCCGGAATCAATTTGGATGCTTCAGTCCTGGACGATGAGCGCAACCGCATAGTGGATCTGGTGCACAGGTATGGTTATTTCCGGTTCAACAGGGATTACGTATCATTTGTTGCAGATACGGCCAAGGGGAGCGACAAGGTCGGATTAAGAATGATTGTGGCAGCCGAAAGTACAGATGATGACGGAACGGTTCATGCCCACAGACAGTTTACGATTTCATCCATAAACTATGTCCTGTCCGATAAGAACGGCAATCTGCCGGATCCGGCGGTGGCAAGTTCCGTTGAGAACTACAACGGTTTCACCCTCATGTATCCGGGTAACAGCCGTAAGCCGATGCTGCGTCCCAAGATAGTGGATATACATTCTTTCCTGAGAGAGGGAATGACATATAACTCGGATTCCATATCCAAGACATATTCATCGCTTTCGCGTTTGGGAATGCTCCGTTATACCAACATAAGTTTCAGCGAAATCCCGGAAAGTGACAATCTCCTCCGTGCCGATGTGCTGCTTATGAGTCTGCCAAAACATTCGGTGTCTTTTGAGGTTGAAGGAACCAATACGGCCGGTGATCTCGGAGCAGCCGCATCCATGTCTTTTACGGACCGGAACCTGTTCCGCGGATCGGAACAGTTTACCATAAAGTTGCGCGGTGCCTATGAATCCATATCAAACCTTCCGGGTTATACCGGCGATACTTATCTGGAATACGGCTTGGAGGCGAATCTGGATTTCCCTGAATTCCTTATGCCGTTCCTCTCTCAGGAGCAGCAGCGTCGCAGTCAGGCTACTTCACGTTTCAGTTTCAAGGTAAACGCGCAGCGGCGTCCGGAGTTCCAGAAAACCATCTTCTCGGCCGGTTGGAGTTACCGCTGGGGGGATACATGGCAGAAAACGCATCAGTTTGATGTGTTGGATCTGAACTATCTGGTGGTGCCTTGGATATCGGACTATTTCAGATCCGAATATCTGGATCAGGTGTTCTCGGCCAGATCAATCCTTAAATACAATTATGAGGACCTGCTCATAACCAAGATAGGTTATACGTTTTATTACTCCAATGCCAGGATACATTCTGTGAATCCTTTCCAGTATTCTGTACGTGTTGGTGTTGAGACATCGGGCAATATGTTCAGCCTGTTGTCCAAACCGTTGGGCTTTGAACAGAATGATGGCGGACAGTACAAGGTGTTCGGCGTGGCATTCGCCCAGTATGCCAAGCAGGATTTTTCATTTACCGCCAATTGGCGGCTTGACCGAATGAATAATCTGGTGGCGCATGCGGAGTGGGGTATTGCAATTCCTTACGGCAATTCCACCAGTCTGCCGTTTGAGAAGAGATACTTTGCTGGCGGTGCCAACAGCGTACGCGGATGGGCTGTCCGCGAGTTGGGTCCCGGTACATACAGAGGTAATGACAAGACTATTGACTATATAAAGCAGTCCGGTGATATAAAACTGGGAGCAAGTCTTGAATACCGTTCCAAACTGTTCTGGAAGATCAACGGCGCGGCATTCATAGATGCCGGTAATATATGGACAATCCGTGAGTACACAGAGCAGCCGGGCGGTCTGTTTGAGTTTGACTCTTTCTACAAACAGATTGCCGTATCATATGGATTCGGACTCAGATTTGATTTCGGATTCCTTGTACTGAGGCTTGACGGGGGTATGAAGGCTTATAATCCTTCGGGACGTACCATGTATCGCAAACTGCCTCTCGTACATCCTGTATTAAGCAGGGATTTTGCATTCCACCTGGCGGTGGGTTATCCGTTCTGACCATTTAAACACACTGATTATGAAGAAGATAATAAGACAACATAAAAATGAAAATCTACTTTATGAGTTTGTCAAGTGGAAGCAGCGGCAACTGCTACTATCTTGGCACAGACGAACATGCAATCCTGATTGATGCCGGCATACCGGTAAAACAGATCAAGGGATATCTCAAGGATGTGGGTATCCCGTTTGAGAGAATCATGGCAATATTTGTGACTCATGATCACGCAGACCATATCAAGGCTTTGGGTAATCTGGGTGAGAAATGTGCCATCCCGGTGTATGCCACCCGAGAGACCCATGAGGGTATCAACAATAACTACTGCATGACAGAGAAACTATCAAGTTGCGTGCGTTATGTGGAGAAGGAAGTGCCGTTCAGTTTCAATGAGTTTACCATAACTCCCTTTGAGGTTCCTCATGACGGAACGGATAATGTGGGTTACAGGGTAGAGGTTGACGGTAAGGTGTTCTGCTTTGTCACTGACCTTGGCCATATCACGGAGACAGCCTCAAACTATATATTGCAGGCTAACTATCTGATAATGGAGGCCAACTATGATGAGGATATGCTGCGTATGGGTAACTATCCCCAGTTCCTCAAGGACCGCATTACAAGTCCTCAGGGACACCTTAGTAACAAAACCACTGCCAAGTTCCTGGCCGCGAATATCCACCCGGACCTCAAGAATATCTGGCTCTGCCACCTGAGCGGTGAGAACAACCACCCTGAAATAGCCTACAAAACCGTAGAGTACGAACTCCGTGGAGTAGGGGTCATCCCGGGCAAGGATGTCCAGCTCTGTGCCTTGAAGCGCACCACTCCCAGTGAATTATATGTGTTTGAATAGGAGATCCCTGTCGCGTACAAAAAAATGGAGGCCTTTTGACCTCCATTTTTTGTACGCGATCAGGGATTCGAACCCTGGACCCATTGATTAAGAGTCAATTGCTCTACCAACTGAGCTAATCGCGCAACTGTGCTTTCTTGTAAAGCGATGCAAAGGTACTCCTTTTTGTCGGTACTGCAAAACTTAAACGGCACTTTTTTTAAATAAAAAAACAGCTCCGGCATTTTCATACCGGAGCCATCTTTATAATGTACTATGAATCAGTGCTTGTCCTCGGTCATGTCATAGACAGACTTTGGTACCAGTTCAATGTAATCAAACAGGAACTCGGCTTTGTCGTCATCAAGGAGTTGCTTGATACGGATATAATAATCCGTGTTGCTTGTCATATACTCCGTAGCAAGAATCAGACGGCCCATGGTGTTCACGTCGCGGTGAATTTTGTCCGTTGCGGTCTTCTGTGCATCGGATCCCTTCAACCAACCGCGGTTCTTCATGGACTTGTCCAATGCCTCAACGGCTGCGACTCCGCCTTCATTCATCAGATCGCCATCCTCTATCCAGCCTACTGAAGGATCTTCCAGATCAACTCTCAGGTCTACGGGGAGTCCCAGAGGCTTCCAGTCAGTACGTTCAACCTCTTTTCCTACAGGAAGGGCTGCTATATAGTTCTGTACGATACCGCAGAGTCTGTTGGAACGGAATGAAAGTCTGAGCTGCCAGGTTCCGTCATGCGGTACGGGCGGAAGTTTTACATACATATCGAATCTGCCCTCGATATCAATACCGTCACCTTCATAAGCGTAACTGCTTGATGTGTTCGGGGCGCGTACGGACAACGTGTAGTCTGCATGGTAAGATACAAAGTTCTTGGGATCCTTGAAACCGCTTCCGTACTTGCTTACTCCGGTATTGCTGGCATCAAACTGACGTGCACCCGATGTAATGAAATCCGGTGAAAGGGTAGTACAGTCAATTCTGATACGGCGGTCAAGTATATCCTCACGAATCTTTGAATCATATACCAGTATTCCGTCAATGTAGTGGTATACACCGTTAAGTGCCAGATTCTTCTCAACCTTCATTTCCTCAACCGGTAAGATTCTTACTCCCGGAACTTTGCCTCCCTTGAATCCTACGGTACCGTTACCTTCATTGTCGCGACGGTTTATATATGTGAAACCTATCAGGTTGTTCTTGTATGAGGTGGATATTCTCATCAGACTCTTTGACAGCAGAGGCTCAAAATAGTCCTCCGGGTCTGTAATCTTGTTGTTGTATGTCTTAATGATGTCACTGCGTCCGTTGATTCTTGAAAGGTCCATCAGGAACGGCAGTATGTGGTATGATATAAACTTGTTAAGCGGGTTCTGCGGACTTGCATAATCTGCGAGTATGGAGTCGCTCAGCGTCCTGTCTTTGTTGTATACATCATTGGCGAAATTAAACATCTCCGGGATATTGGAAATGCCGTTCCGGTTGAATATGGAATCCGTCGGAACCAACAGAGTGAAATTGGTCTTTCTCTTTTCCCAATAGAACACCGTGTAATTGTTGCTGGCCGATACAAGGGGAACTCCTTTATATACAGAGTCGTAACCTATCTTATAATCCAGGTCGTAGTACTCGCTCAGAACGGGATGAAGCCTGCAGAGTTTGAGAGCTTCACTGAACAACTTGGTTTTAGGATCATTGTCAACCAGATCGTACACATAGTTTCCGGAAAAATCTATGCAGCGGTCTATGTAATGTACCACACCGTTCTCGCAAGAGTCATCCTTGGCTATGACGATGGCATTGTTAAGGCGTCTCTGGAGAGCTACGACCGAATCACCCAACTGCTCTCTGCGGGTTGAATCCAGGGTGAGGATGAGATATCGGTCATTCAGATTGACTTTTGGGAGAAGTCCGGGAACCAGGTCTCCGATAAAGCATGTTACATCCAGCAGATGCGTCCAGGCCAGAGTATCGCAATCCTCTATGGGCAGGTCGTCAACAGTGGTGTATGTTATATCATCGCTTTTGCCTTCAGTCCTTGCAACGGCCTTGGCTATCGTTTCTCTTTCACGAAGAAACATTTCCATAGCGGCGTTGTTGGGGGCAAAGCATGTGTAGTGACCGTATGTTGAAAGGTCACGCAACAGACCGGTTCTCTCCAGAACCCTGACAAAATCACTGTAGTCGGGATTTCCGGTCAGGTCAGATGCAACAGTCTTACCCTGAAATGTGTAATAAGTACCGGGATGGGTCTCGTCCCAGCAACCGGAGAGGAAGAATGTGCTGACGGTCAGCACGGTCAGAAAAAGGGTTTTCAATGTATTGGTTCTCATATAGCAAAAAGAAATAATTAGGATATTACTACAAATATAAAGCTATATAAGAAAAGTTAAATTAAAAATTGAAGAAATTTTTGGCATTGTAGTAGGATATGTCCTCTACCATCTGCTCAATGCGATCCATCTCACTCATGGGAATCTCTCCGTTTTCAACGTCTTTTCCTATAAGATTGCACAGTATTCTGCGGAAATACTCATGACGGGCATAAGATACGAACGAACGGCTGTCGGTGAGCATGCCTACAAAGCGTGAAAGCAGTCCCAGCATACTCAGGACCTGCATCTGCTGCTCCATTCCGTTCTTCTGGTCCAGGAACCACCATCCGGCACCCAACTGTATCTTGCCGGGTACACTGCCGTCCTGGAAATTGCCTATTGTAGTTCCTACCATTTCAAAATCGGACGGGTTGAGATTGTAAATTATCGTCTTGGTGAGTTTATCCATACTGTTGAGCCTGTCCAGATAACGGTTCATGGCTTTGGCGGTCATGACCTGGGACATGGAGTCAAATCCGGTATCTTTACCGATGAGTTTGAACATCTTGGAGTTCTGGTTGCGGATTACGCCGTAGTGAAACTGCTGGGTCCAGCCGGTATCGGCATCCATCTTGCCGAATTCGATGAGCATGGCGCTCTTGAACTTGCGGATTTCTGCTTCTGTCAGAACGGAGCCTCCGTATACTTTGCTGAATATGGCATCCAACTCGGCGTTTGTAAAGTCATCGGCGTAGAACTCCTCCATGCCGTGATCGCTCAGACGGCATCCCATCTGCTCAAAGTATTTGTGACGTACCAGAAGCGCCTTCACGATATCATCAAAACAGTTGATGCTCACTCCGCTTACTTTGGCCAGTTTATCTATATAATCTCTGTATGCTGCCGGATTCTCAACGGTCATTGCCATATCCGGACGCCATGTGGGGAGGACCTTCACCTTGAATCCGCTTTCGCGAACCTGCTTGTGGTATTCCAGAGAGTCAACAGGATCGTCGGTGGTGCATACGGCTTCCACGTTGTAGTGCAGCATCAGGTTGCGTGCGCTGAACTCAGGACTTGCCAGTTTCTCATTGCACTCGTCAAAAATCTCCTTTGCGGTCTTGGGATTGAGGACCTTGTCAATTCCGAAACAGGTCTTGAGTTCCAGATGTGTCCAATGATAAAGCGGGTTGCGCATGCAGTATGGCATGGTCTCGGCCCACTTCTGGAACTTGTCCCAGTCCGATGCATCACCGGTTATGTACTTTTCGGGTACTCCGTTAGTGCGCAGGGCACGCCATTTGTAGTGGTCTCCTCCTAACCATAACTCCGTGATGGAACGGAATTTGTGGTCCTCGGCTACCTCCTGAGGGTTGAGATGACAGTGGTAGTCAATGATGGGGAGTTTCTTTGCGTGATCGTGAAACAGATGCTCTGCGGTTTTTGTCTGGAGCAGGAAATTCTCGTGGATGAATGGTTTGTTCATATTGCTTTTGTTTGTAATCAGGTTTATAACGGTTTGTTCAGAACAGGCGTGCTATATGTCTGTCCAGTATGTTCTCTTTCACTTGCTGCGCCACCACATCGGCATTGCGCTCCAGATCAGCGTAGAATTCGGATGACATTTCGGCTGCAATCTTGTAACTTACATGAACAAGCTGGCGGAAATCGGGGTTGTAGAGCGGATCCTGCTGATTGTGTCTAAGGGCGCGTGCGTACTGATCTCCGCTCCAGGATGCAATCTGTTCTGCAGTGGGCAGATTGGACGGGTTTATGTCGATGACGGTGGCGTAGGGGATACACAGCTCCTCCATGCGTCCCAGGGCTGAAATTGCTATCTTCTTGGCAAGTTCAAGCGCCTTTGCATCGGCCAGTGCCAGGCCTATGTTTTCCTCAAGCCATGTGGTGCCTGCGGTCTTTATGTGTATTCCCTTGTCATACTGGCGGATAAGACGGCCCATGATGGGATAGATTGAGAATTTGTCACTGCCGGAGTGAATGCTCAACTTAAGCCCCTGGGGCAGACCGAATTCTTTTACTGCAAAATCTATTACCAGCAGGTCCTCGCGGAATTCCTTCTCAAACTGGGCAGTGTCTCCTACATATTCCACGCCCTTGTTGAAACGTCCGGTAAACTTGGGGGCTATGGTCTGGGCGGGTATTCCCTCCTGGGCAAGGGCACTCAAGATAAAGAAAATCTCTATCGGGGTCTGGGGCGCATCCACCTCATCCATCGATACTTCCGTTACAAAGTTGTCAGCACCTTTGCGGTCTGCAATGTGACGGTATATTCGGCCGGCCTCCTGTGCGGCGAACAGGTACTTTCCGGCAAGAATCTCAAGCAGATTGCGGTCAACGCTGAAAGGTTCTTCTATGCCCGGTATACGGAGTGTCCCGGAATATTTCATGTTGTTTTTGACAAACTCTACCGTTGAAGTTGCATCGGCGGGTTTTCCTATATAGTCGGCTACATCAATTGTAAAGAAATCCGATGAGTCTACAAAACGGTCCACGTTGTTCATGTTGATGTGGTCGGCATCTACGAAATAGGACTTTCCGTAACCTAAGGCCTTGACTGCCTCATCGGCCTCCCGACGTGTGTCTGAAGGCTCCGTGCCGATTATCTGATGTTCACGGTTTGACTTGTTCCATACGGGTACGAACTCAAACGGGAACTTGCCGGCGCCTTCTATGAGTGCTGACAACTGCGCCTTTCCTTCATGTGAAAACCTGTCTCCTATGCCGAAGGAGTATTTTCCCAATGTCTTCATATTAATTGTATTTTTTTGTAATGATTATTCGGAAATATTGAAACCTGCTTCCCTTAAGAATGCCGATGCCCTTCCGGTGTCGTCATTCAGAGGCTTCACGGTAAAGGCCGTGAACTCCCTTCTTATGTGATAACCGGAGCGGAGTGTCTCAAAAGCAGCCGGTTTTTCTCTCAGACCGGAATCGTCCTGCATTATGTCATATGTGTGAAGTATGGCCTTTGCGAGTACCTCCTGCGGTTTAATGCCCCGGGTGTCAATGTCGAATTCCAAAGCCTGTGGGGGACATGGCAGTTCCGGAACCTCCCATTCCCGGCAGGGCAGTTCAAAGAAATTTCCCAATGCCTGCACGCACATGGCGGTACCGGTGGCTTTTCCGTCGGTTGAATAGCCGGCAATATGAGGCGTGGCGCAAAACAGCAGGTCCATCAGTTCCGGGTCTATGCCTGGCTCGTTTTCCCATACGTCCAGTGCGGCGGCCCCCAGTTTTTTGCTTCTTAAAGCTTCTTTAAGAGCGGTAGAGTCTACCACTTCTCCCCGGGACGAGTTTATGAGAATCTGACTGCCGTTCATGGAATCCAGTCTTTTTCTGTCAATGAGGTGGTATGTGGCATCCTGGCCTTCAAAAGTCAGCGGTACATGACATGTTATTATGTCGCTGCGCTCTATGAGTTCATCCAGGGCTATGAATCCGGCATTGTTTTCCTGCCTGGCGCGGGGCGGGTCACACAATATTACGTTGAAACCCAGAAGCGCAGCCAGACGAGCCACCTTGCTTCCCACATTGCCTGCTCCTATTACTCCCAAGGTCTTCCGGCGGCACTCAAAACCCAGACGCTGAGACATCGTTACAAGAAGTGAACCCATGTACTGCTCAACAGAACGGGAATTGCATCCGGGCGCATTGGTCCAACTGATTCCGTGTGATTCACACCACCGGGTGTCTATATGGTCATAGCCTATTGTCGCGGTTGCAATGAAACGCACTTTGGAACCGTCCAGAAGCGATCTGTCACATCTGGTTCTGGTCCTTATTACAAGAGCGTCGGCATCACGCACGGTCTGCGGACCGATATCCTGCCCGGGAACATACGTGACATCACAGTATGGCTCAAGAACCCCTTTTATAAAAGGAATATGGGAGTCACAAATTACTTTCATGTCTCAGAATAGCCTTTCTTTTCTACAAATGTCGCGTTTTAATCTGACAAATGGACCATTTTTGTTGATACTTGTCCAAAAAAAACGTTAAGTTTGCGATAAAGTCAGACCCGGATGTTTTTTTATCGTTTTAAAAAGGACTATCTCCACATCGGCAGTTATATCAGTGCCGTTGTTGCATTCGTTTTTTCGGCTTTTTCAGTTCTGTCATGCGATGTGGGGAGGAGTATCCCGTATGAAAACGGGTACAGCGTCGTCGTAATCCATTCCTATAATGATATGGGTCAGGAGGGCCGATATTTCCGCAATTACATGGATCAGCGTTTCAAACACCATGGAATGATTGTAAACACCCATCATATTTATCTGGATCTGATACATAAGGAGGTGCCGTTTGCCAATGACCATGGTGTGGATTGCTTTGTAGATACTGTAATGAGTTATAATCCTGATATCCTTCTTGTAAATGATGACCTGGCTTTCCATTACATACTTAATAAAGAGGATATTCTTTTCAAGACCGTTCCGTCTGTGTTCGCCGGAGTGTCGGCATCCGCTTTCAATCATCAGGATTATCCGTTGCTTACAGGATGGCGTGATCCTGTAGACCTTGCAGCCAACTGCAATCTCTACAAGAACCTTAACTTTCCGGGCAATCCTATAGTGGAACTCGATTACGGTGACTATCAGGATGAACTGCGTGAGCGGTTATATGAGAACATATCGGATACCGCATTCTTTATCAACAACTCCGATTTTCATATCAGTTATCTGGATCTCTCTTCTCCTGCATACAGGGACAAGATCATTGTCAGTTTTGTCTGTATGGCAGACCCTGAAAGGAACCGCCCTATGGAGATGGATAATGATACGTACGGCAATGAGGAGGGCCTGAGAAATTCCGATATCGGCAAATCATATACCTTTGAGGGCCGTCAGGGTCATATTCAGGTTAAATATGACCTTTTCAGCAATAGCCTTATAGATCTGACACGTATTCCTCAGGTAACTTGCATCCGTGAGCAGTTCGGCAGTTTCAGCAACCTGCTGGGTAATAATGAAATCGGTGATGGCGAGAATGAATATGAACGCCCCAAATTCCTATGCGGCTATTTTACCGGAGTGGAAACGCAGATATCTGATCAGGTTTATTCGGCAGTCAGAATTCTCAGAGGTGAAAGTCCCCGGAATATTCCGGTAGAGACACACCGGAAAGATTATTATATGGATTGGGATGCCATGAGCCAGATGGATCCGCCTCTCAATTACAGCGATTTCAATGAGCAGTTCCTGATTGTGAATGTTCCGTTCGTGGTTTCCCATAAGGTTCTTTTCATCTCATTGGTATCCCTGGGCGTCATCCTGCTGGCCCTGTTGCTGTCTCATCTGACCGGAGTCAGGTTCCGTAAACGCAACAGTCAGAGAGAGAATGCCCTTGCGTTGCTCAAACAGGAGACACAGCGGCGCCTTCTGGTACTTGAGGGCAGCGATTCAATGTTCTATCGTGTCCAAAACGGCAGGATAGCATTTCTTCACAGCTCACAAAGCGTATCGCTTTCACATGAATGGGAACTGAACGAGTATCGCAATGAATATGTGGCCCCCGAGAGTTACGGTTCATTCGATATTTGTTCGGGCGTGGTTCCTGCAGAATCCGAAAAGGCAAAAGTCCGTGTCCGCGCCAAGATGCTCAACGGCACCTGGCATTGGTGGGAAGTCTCGTTCCGTAAGAATGAGACGGGGGATATGATAATAGGATTCGTCATAAGCGTGGATAAGATAGTTGAATTTGAAAAGAATCTGCAGGAGTCTGCAATAAGGGCCGAAGAGGTTATCTCAAAAGAGAATTTCATAGCCAACATAACCCATGA
>JAEEGG010018606.1_pt1 | contig 14100 bp, 18 predicted proteins | sample 9134161 | NCBI WGS metagenome assembly JAEEGG01 (sample SAMN16246543, study PRJNA631951) | gut metagenome | biome: gut microbiome; feature: rumen; material: CR-attached | host: Bos | place: Iran: Karaj | collected 2018-10 | reverse complement strand
TGTATCTATTATCGCTCCGGTTGTAACTATCTGTTCATAGAGCTTTTCTACTTCTTTATGATACTCATCGTATTTGTTCGTCTTCGAAGAGCATGCACACAGGCACATAATGCCAAGTGTGGCACAAATAGCGAGAGCATATTTCTTAATTCTCATATGTTCCTCCAATTCACATTACATAGTAATGATACCTTGATAAAAATACCATATTTTGTGTTTTTTTGCAACAAACAATTATTGAATAGGTAATTGTTTTATGATAGTATTAAATAGGTGTTTTGTATATTAATTATGTATTTTCGGAGGTATTTATGAACGGCGCAAGCCTTCTTGTTAAATCGCTCGAATGTGAAAACGTGGATGTTCTTTTTGGATATCCGGGTGTTTCTATTTGCCCGTTTTTTGATAAATTAACCGAATCAAAGATTCATCCTGTACTTGTAAGACATGAAGTTAATGCTGCTCACGAGGCAAACGGTTATTACAGAAGTTCCGGAAAACCCGGTGTTTGTGTATCAAGCTCAGGTCCCGGCGCAACCAATCTTATTACAGGTATTGCAACGGCTTTTGCCGACAGTATTCCTCTTATTGTAATTACAGGTCAGGTAAAGAGCGAACATATCGGTTCAGATCTATTTCAGGAAGCCGATATTGTCGGTGCCTGTGAATCCTTTGTAAAATATTCTTATCTCGTAAAAAACGCTTCTCTTATTCCCAAAACTGTTAAAGAAGCTTTTCATATAGCAACCACAGGCCGCAAAGGCCCTGTTCTGATTGATATTCCGGTAGACGTTCTTTTAGAAGAATGTCTCGATTTTAATTATCCCGAAACAGTTAATTTAAGAACATATAAACCTACCGTAAAAGGGCACGCTGTTCAAATAAAGAAGATTATTAATGAACTTTCAAAAGCTGAAAGACCGATTATTATGGTTGGAGGCGGAGTAAAGCTTTCCGGCGCGAAAGAAGAAGTTCTTGCGTTTTCCAAGAAACACAACATACCTTTCGTATCGACACTGATGGGTCTTGGCATAGGTTACGAGGATAATCCTTTATATATCGGAATGGTTGGAAATAACGGCTCTAAATATGCAAATAAGGCCATTAATGATGCGGATTGTCTGATTGTGGCAGGTGCTAGAGTCGCAGACAGAGCAGTAAAACAGCCGGACTTAATCACAAAAGACAAAACTTTAATCCATATAGATGTCGATCCTGCCGAAATAGGCAAGAATGCAGGTCCGAACATTCCTGTAGTTGGTGATTTAAAAGAAGTATTTGATGAACTAAACTGTTTTGAAGAAAAGTTTGATTTTTCAGACTGGGTTCAAAGAATCAATACATATAAACAAACCAGGGTCGGAAACAAAGAGACAACAAATCTTTATGTTGATCCCAAAGAGTTTGTATATGAGCTTTCAAGCCGTCTTAAAAAAGAATCAATTTTAGTTACCGATGTAGGCCAGAATCAGATTTATGCATGCTCCAATTTCGTATCACAGGGTGCAGATTTTGTAACATCAGGCGGTTTCGGCTGCATGGGATTTTCACTTCCTGCGGCTATTGGTGCCAAGATAGGTAATCCCGAAAGAAGAGTCCTTTCTTTAAACGGTGACGGAGCATTGCAGATGTCTATGTGCGAGCTTTCGACATTAAAGCAGGAAAATCTGGATATTAAGATAGTTGTATTTAATAACAAATCTCTCGGAATGATAAAAGAGTACCAGCACCTTAAATACAACAACAATTACACTTTTAACGAGCTTAACGGCCTTCCGCATTTTGACAAGATTGCAGAAGCTTATGATATTGAATATAAAGAGTGTCATTCCAATGACGAAATGAAAGAATGCATTGAATGGCTTTTAAATTCCAAAGACACATGTATTCTTGAACTTAACGTAGACAGAGATGCATTTACATGCATGAATATGTAATTATAATTCGGGGTAGATTTTCTTATGAAAAGGATTTTTTCCGTTTCGGTTGAAAACAGATTTGGTGTATTAAGTAAGGTTTCTTCTTTGTTTGCGAGAAGAGGCTATAATATCGAGAGCCTTACTGTGGGTGAAACGCACGATCCCACAATTTCAAACATGACTATTGTTTCAAGCGGTTCTCCTCACGATCTTGAACAGATTGAAAAGCAGTTAAACAAAAAACTTGATGTCATTAAGGTTCGTACCTTTAAAGAAGAAGAAGCTATAGCCAGAGAGCTTATCTTAGTTAAGATTAAGTACACAGCGGCCAGCAGAAGCGAAATAATTGAAATTTGTCAGATAACAAAAGCAGAAATCGTAGATACGACAGACAGCAATATGATACTTCTTTTATGCGATACTCCAGATCATGTGGATAAATTCATCGATATGCTTAAAAAATTCAGTATCATCGAGCTTTCACGAACCGGAACTCTTGCTATGAAAAAGTGTAAGTAAAAATATGAAAAAACACGATATTATTCTTTTAGCCGTAATAATTATAGTTTTACTGCCTGTAGCAATTATACTTTTAAATTTGGGTAAGGGCGGTTATGCGGTAGTAAAATCAAACGGCAGGGTAATGAGAACAATCGGTCTTAATAAAGACGGACTTTATGCCTTTGTTACCGATTACGGTTATAACAAAATTGAAGTAAAAGACGGAAAAGTAAGAGTTTTTGAAGCTGACTGTCCCAATCAGGACTGCGTTAACAAAAGTTATATAGAAAGAAACGGTGAATCAATCATCTGCCTTCCGCACAAATTTGAAGTAACCATTAAATCAAAGAATGACGATTATGACGTCATTGTTAATTAGATAAATGAAAAAAACTGTCAAAATTACTTTTTTAGGATTGTTTACGGCAGTAGCGCTCGTACTTTCATTCCTCGAAACATTAATTCCGAATATGTTACCGATACCCGGATTTAAACTGGGACTTGCAAATTTTGCGGTTCTTTTAGCATTGTATCTGTTTGGGTTTAAAGAAGCGGTAATAGTTGATGTATGTCGTATTATTCTGGCAGCACTTTTATTCGGCAATTTCTTTTCATTCTGGTATGCGTTAACGGGTGCTGCATTTGCCCTTGTAATCGAACTTATCATAAAAAAGACCGACAAGTTTTCGCCCATCGGAGTTTCGGTATTTGGTGCGATATTCCACAATTTAGGACAGTTTTTGGTAGCCGTAATAATATTAAAATCCTTTGGAATACTTTATTATCTGCCTTTTACATTGCTTTTCTGCGTAATTTCAGGCGCATTAAACGGTTATCTTGTACTGATATTAAAAGACAGACTAAAATTCCTTAAAAAGACTGATTGAAATGAAAAAAATATATATAATTTTCCCCTTATTACTTGCTTTATTTTGCTTTGCATGTGATTCAACGCCTGAATTTACCGAGTTTGTTCCGATAGAGAGTCTCGAAGAAGAAAAGATTTATTATTTTGATAATGCTTTTTATTCTTTTGATTATCCGGGCAAAAAAGTCAATGAAATATATAATGGCAAATTCATAAAAGAAGAAGATCGCATCCCTTTTGAAGGAATATTCATCGGAGCTCCGGTCTCCGGCGAAATGCATTTTGATAAATCGAAAGATGAACCGGTTATTGAATATATTACTTTCGTTGTATATGAAGATGATTTATCCCAGTATGACTGTCAGGAGTATTTATATAACACCTACGGAGCTCTTATAGCTGAAGGAGCCGAAGATGGTGATGATGGGCAGATATACTGGAGAAGATATTTTACCGGGCAGAAGCTTCTTAAGTATTCAAAAAAGGCGAAAGATGATTTTTATACAATAACTGTTGAGTAATCTGAGGAAATTTATGGATAATAAAAATATTTATGAAGTTGATTATAGCGAAAACGAAAAGAAAGGCAGATTATTATCGCTAATATCATTATTTATAAATATTGTTTCGGTTATTGCCGCTTTCATAGGTCTTTTTTCCGGTGAAAAAGCGCCTACATATATATTGTTTTTCTTGGCATGTATTTGGCCAATTGTCGGCTTTGTATATTCATTTTATTTACGAAGAAGATTTTTTCATAAATTAAGCGTACTTTGGTTAATAACTTTTATTATAAATATAGTAATTTATGTTGGATATGTATTTGTAATTTTCATCATTGCCTTTCTTGCTCAGCTTGTTTATGGACCTGTTTTTTATTGATAGAAGGTGATTACTTATGCTGGAAAATATTGAACATAATGAAGAAGAAATAAATGAAATCCTTGAGAAACACTATGATAAAACAGGAAAGACATTATCGATAATTTCACTTGTTATCGGTATTATATCCTTTACATCGGCAGGTGCTTGTTTATTTGATATTTTTGTTAATGGCGGGAAATTCAGTACGATTCGTATTTTTTTCTTAATTGGTTTGATTTTCTCCATATCCGGGTTTATATACTCTTTGGTAGTACGCAAAAAATGCGTTAAACATTACAAAGGCTATTGGCTGATCGGATTTCTTTTTTGCATTATAACATTTATCTTTTATGTTGTTTTATTTGTACTTCTTGTGATTATGATTGCTTCTCTTATCCAGATGTTTGGTAATGCATTAGGTGATTTTCTTGATGATATAAGAAAGTATTCTTATTAAATAAATATGAATAATGATATATTAATCTATCTTTTTTATCTTTAGCGGATTTAATTTTTTCTGCCGGTGATTTTTAATCTTTGAATTATTGTTATGGAGATTACTTATGTATGGCTTTATAAAAGGTACCATAGATTATATAAAGAATAATCAGGTTTGTATTGATACCGGAAACGTGGGTTATCTGGTAAATATCTCTGAAAAAACATATAACGAATTACTTACGGAAACTGACGAAGTAAAGCTTTATACATATACCAGCGTCAGGGAAGATGATATTTCTTTATATGGATTTCTGACTCTCGAAGAACTAGATTTTTACAAGCTTTTGATTGGAGTAAATTCAATCGGACCCAAGCTCGGAATGAGCGTTCTTTCGTATTTTACGATCAGCGAATTGGTTACATACATTGTAAATAAGGATGCCAAAGCTATCTCAAAGGCTCCCGGACTTGGAGCAAAATCCGCAGAAAAGATTATTATAGATCTTAAAGATAAAGTCTCTGCATTCTCTGTTGATGATATTGAATATGTAAAAGAAACTGAAGATAATGAAACTGCTAACGAATGTATCGATGCATTAATATCTTTGGGCTTTAAGAAGAAAGATGCTCAGATTGCTGTAAAGAAAGTAGGAGATTATACAGATTTATCAGATTTACTTTCTAAAGCCTTGATGTTTTTTGACAATTAGAGGTAGTGAATATGGGATTGGCATTAGGCTTGATGTGTCCGATAGCTTTATTAGGATTAATTTGTATTCCCATAGGAGTATTGTTAATTTTCTTTGCTGTAAAATTACAGGATACTAAAGAGGTTATATCCGGAATATTAACTTTTATAGGCTTATTACTTATAATTGCCGGTTTAATTGGTGTCGGATTTTATATTTGTCTGGCGTTTAGCATTTTTAGTTATCCCGGTTATTAATAAAAAATTGAATTATATATTTTGAATTATGAGCAGAACAATAGAAACAAAACTTACAAAAGAAGATGTATTAATTGAAAAAGGCTTAAGACCTGTCAGACTTGATGATTATCTCGGACAGGAAAAGATTAAGTCTTCTCTTGGTATTTCAATAAAAGCAGCCAAATTAAGAAATGAGCCTTTGGATCATATTCTTTTATACGGACCTCCCGGACTTGGCAAAACTACATTAGCGCAGATTTTAGCCAATGAAATGGGCGTAAATATAAAGATTTCTTCAGGACCGGCTATTGAAAAGCCTGGAGATATCGCTGCTATTCTTAACGGCCTTAAACCCGGGGATATTCTTTTTATCGATGAAATCCACAGACTAAACAGAGTAGTGGAAGAAGTTCTTTATTCTGCGATGGAGGATTTCTGTATTGATATAATGATCGGAAAAGGACCTGCTGCTAAAAGCGTACGTATGAAGCTGCCCAAATTCACTCTGATAGGCGCTACAACACGTATAGGCATGCTTACGGCTCCTCTTCGTGACAGATTCGGTGAAATTCACAAGCTTGAATATTATTCGATAGACGAACTTTCAAGGATCGTTATGAAATCCGCTAACAGACTTGATACTTCTTTAGATATCGAATCTGCATCGGAACTTGCAAGAAGATCAAGAGGTACGCCGAGAATTGCCAACAGGCTTTTAAAGAGAGTCAGAGACTATGCACTTGTTGCAAATGAAGGCATTATTTCAAAGCAGATTACAGACGAGTGCCTCGATATGCTTGATATCGACAAATACGGACTTGATGCAACCGACAGAAAATACCTCGAAATGATTATTGAACGTTTCAAAGGCGGACCTGTCGGAGTAGAAACTCTGGCTGCTTCTTTGTCAGAAGAAACCGAAACAATTGAGGATGTTTACGAACCTTATCTGTTACAGCTTGGATTTATTCAGAGAACCCCTAAAGGTAGAGTCGCATCCGACCTTTCTTATGCACATCTTGGGCTTGAAAAGGATTAATTATTTTTGTATACTTTTATTTGATTTAGAATATAAACGGGGTATGTTTAAATGACCGGCAAGAGCGAAATTGAAGTAATTATTGGTGGCAAGGTTTATTATATTTCAGGATATGAATCCGAGGAATATTTACAAAAGGTTGCATCTTATATAAATTCCAAAATCAGTGATTTTGAAGGTGAAGATGCATATAAAAGACTGAACAGTCAGTATCAGAATCTTCTTTTGCTTTTAAATATGGCTGATGATTATTTCAAGGCCAAAGCAAGAATTGATTTGCTCGAAGAAGAGTTAAACTCCAAAGATAACGATTTATGCAATATCAAGCACGAACTTATTTCAACGCAGATTAAGCTTGATAATGCAAAGACAGAAATCATATCGAAGGATAACATGATAGCAAGACTTGAAGGCGATTGGAATAAATAAAAACAAAACCGTATGATTTTTCATGCGGTTTTTTCATGTCTTTATCTTTTATGAGGTTTAAATGGTTGAATTACTTTCTCCCGCAGGTGAATACAGTTCGTTTTTAGGTGCGATAAATGCAGGTGCAGATGCAGTATATCTTGCCGGCAATATGTATGGCGCCAGAGCAAGTGCGGTAAATTTTTCGAATGAAGAGCTCATAAAAGCCATTCGTTATGCGCATTTGTTTAACAGAAAAGTATTTTTGACAGTTAATACGCTTACAAAGAACAATGAACTTGAAAATCTAAAAGAGTTTTTAAATCCTTTGTATCAGAGCGGCCTTGATGCAGTTATTGTGCAGGATATAGGTGTTTTTAAGTACATAAAAGAAACTTTTAAAGATCTGGATATCCATGTATCCACGCAGGCTGTTGTAACAAGTAAATACGGTGCTGAGTTTTATAAAAAACTAGGTGCTGCGAGAGTAGTGCTTGCAAGAGAATTAACTTTGCCTGAAGTAAAGAAAATTACATCTACCGGAATAGAGACCGAATGCTTTATTCACGGAGCAATGTGTTATTCGTATTCGGGAATGTGTTTATTCTCATCATTCTTAGGCGGCAACTCCGGAAACAGAGGACGATGCAAGGGTCCCTGCAGACAGCCTTATGTACTTGATGACAAAGAGTCTTATATATTAAGCCTTGCTGATATGAATACTGTTGAGATAATCGACAGACTGATTAATGCGGGTATTTATTCTTTTAAGATTGAAGGCAGACTTAAAAGTCCTTCTTATGCAGCCGGTGTAACGGCGATTTATCGAAAATATATTGATTACTGTCTTGAAAATCCCGGTAAAGAGCTGATTATAAGCGAAGAAGATAAAAATATACTTAAAACTCTGTATTCCAGAACTTCGACAGGTACTGGATATTATGACAGAGTATCTTCACGTAAAATGGTGACAATTAAAAAAGGCGCATATGCGAAAGTTGATGAAGCACTTGAAAAAGTTGTAATTGAGAAATATATTGATGCTCCTTTGAAGCAGAAAATTAAATTTGAATTCAAAGCAATTCCCGGAGAAAATGCAGTATTAAAGGTTTATGCAGTTATAAACGGTAAAGAGTATTCGGCCGAAGCCGTTTCCGAAGAAATAATAGAAACCGCTCAAAAGGCTCCTACATCCGAGGAAGATGTTTTAAAGCAATTAAAGAAACTCGGTAATACTGATTTTGAGCTTTGTGAATGTAAAATTACGGTTGATAATTCTTTTGTGCCGTCTTCTCTTGTAAATAAGCTTAGAAGAGAAGCGGTGGAAATGCTTGAAATTGAGATATATAATTCCGGCTTAGACAGTAAAAATGAATCGGTTTCTAATTCTAATGAAAACTTATTTGAATTCGTTAACAATGCTTTAGAAGCTGATACAGCAACAGATGATAAAATATCAGAAAACAGAGCATTTGTTAAAACAATTGAGCAGTTTAAATATGTTTTAAACAATGATTTTTATGATTCAGTTGTGATTAATAAAGATATAATCGGTAAAGCTGAATCAAAAGAATTAATATCAAAGAGTGGAAAGGCCTTATACATTGAACTTCCGCCTGTTTTAAGATCATTAAATCTGTCCGAATTTGAAGATTTAATTGATTTTGCTAAAGGAAACGATTTAATAAAAGGCGTTTATGTTAATCAGTATGATGCATATGAGCTCTTAAAAGAAAAAAGTTTCAGCAAAGAAATCTGTTCTAATGTAAACATCTACAGCTACAACAATATGAGCGCATCTTTAAATTCGAAGTTGTTTGATGAAATTACTGCGCCTCTTGAATTAAGTCTTTATGATATTCCGGAAATTAACAAGAGTTTCAGTTTTCTTATGTACGGAAGAGCGCCTTTAATGCATACAGCCAACTGCGTGTTAAAAACTACAGGTAAATGCCGGAAAGGTTTGTCAGATAAAGAAAACTTTGTAACTCTTAAAGACAGACTCGGCGTAGATTTTAAAGTTTATATACAGTGTGATGATTCGCTCTGCTTTAATACGATTTATAATTCCAAGCCTACATCTTTACATAAGTATTTTAACCGTTTAAAAGACAGACATTTAAGATGTTTTATTTTCTCTTTTACGGATGAGAATACTAATGACATTGAAAAAATTACTGACTTCTTTGAGAATGTATTTAACGGTATAAACAGCGAACCTCCGTATGATTTTACGGCTTTCCACATGAAGAACGGCATTCTATAGATTATCTTTCAATTAAACGTGTTTTATTGTATAATTTTCTGTGTATGTGTTGCATTTTTAAGACTGGATTTTAGGATATTTTATGAACTTCTCTGATTATATTTATGTCGATGATTACTGCTTTTCAAAAATCGACGAAATAAAAGAGAATATGGAAAAAAGAAAGAAGATTATTACAGATCCGTTTTTTGTAATAATCTTAAATGAATATACCTCAAAACTTGAATTTTGCGACTGGATGTTTCTGCTTCAGAGACACTATAAAAACAATCCTCCTTTAATTGTCGGACTGGCAAAGGATTATGATTCTGCAGAAGAATTAACATGCCATATGATTGAGAACTGCCTCATAAAAGTAAAGAATCTTGATTATATCGCATATCTTGCATCACTTCCCGAAATAGAAGAAGGTGCGGAACTTCCGAAATTGTTAAAGATTTCCGGAGGAAAGATGTATGCTTAAAGTTCTTGCAATTATCGGAATAGTGCTTGGCGCATTACTTGTTCTGGCACTGATTATATTAAATATCTTTCTGTTTGTTCCGTTCAGATATAAGATTGGCGGTTCGAATAAAGATAAACTTTATTTCTATTTTCTGATGACGTTTTTCCTTTCGTTCTTCAGAGTCAGGGTTTATTACAAAGAAATGATGGGATGGATGTCGCTTAGGATATTCGGAATTAAAATCTTTGATAAAGAAATTCCCGAACTGATAGAGTTTGTTCAAAAGCTTTCGGATAAATTATCAAAGAAAGAAAAAAAGCCCAAATCTGAAACAACAGAAGCAGCCACTACCGATGAAGCAAACCTGGAAGAAGATACAATTCCCGAGACCGATACAGAGGAATATACCATTACTGAGGAAGAAGTCGAAGCATTCCTTAATGAGCCGGATGAAATAGACGAAATGAATGCTGTTGAAAAAAACATAACATTTCTGTCTTCCATAAAAGATTTTATTTTAAACATCAGGAAAAAGTGGTATAATTTTAAGAGGTTTGTAAATGAGAAAATAGACCAGTGGAACAAGACCAAGAAATACATCAAGTACTACTGGAAAGTTTTAAATCATCCGTCCGTAAAACCTACATTAAAACTCTTCTGGGATTTAATGATAAAGTTCATGAAACATATCTGGCCCAGAAAATGGAGACTTAAGATTAAATACGGCGATGAAGATCCTTATCTTACCGGCAAAGTACACGGGTACATATGCATGGCTAGAGGATTGTTTGGAAGAGAAATTGATTTTACTCCCGTCTGGGATAGAAACGAATTTGAATTTGACGGATACGTAAGTGGAAGAGTACAGTTAATCGTTTTCCTGGGGTTTGCATTTAAGGTATTTGCAAACAGACATTTGAGAAAACTGGTTATACTGATTTTAAAAGGAGGAAAGATTCGTGGCAGAAAATAATTTTGACGGCTTGATTAATTCTTTGATGGAAGGAATGGATGGATTTTTATCCACAAAAACCGTTGTCGGAGATCCTACCAAAGTCGGAGATACAATTATAGTTCCCCTTGTGGATGTTTCCTTCGGTGTCGGCGCAGGTGCAGTAAAAGGTGATAAGAAAAACGGAGGAATGGGTGCTTTATCGGGAAAGATGACTCCTTCTGCAGTTCTTGTTATTTCAAACGGACATACAAGATTAGTTAATATTAAGAACCAGGATTCCGTTACCAAGTTAATCGACCTCGTTCCCGATATTCTTGACCGTATCGCAGTTAAGAAGAATAAGGACGGAGTTACAGACGAGAATGCAATTGAAACAGCATTCCCTAAGGAAGACGAAGAATAATATATGGATAATTTCATCTCAATACTTCGCGATTCAAATTCTCCTGAAGAACTTGAGGAATTAAAAGTTCAACTTTACAGAGAAAATGTTAGAATCAAAACCGATAGGGCTGATCTTGAGGAATTGAGAGAATCGGTTTTTAAAGAAAAGGAAGAACTTGAAGAGTCCATGGCCAGACTTGAAGAAGGCCGCAGGCAGTTCGAACAGGAAGCCGATGAAATAAATGCACGTATAGAAAAATCCAGAAAAAAACTTGAAGAAGACATCAATGATTACAATATAAGAAAAGGTCTGCTTGAAGATGAAATAAAGAAACTGGATGAAGACAGGCTTAAATTAAACCGCGAAAAAGCAGAATTTCAAAACTTAAAAAATCGCAGTAATACTTTAAGAAAAGTGCCGCAGCTTGAATACCGTCAGGGAATTTTCTTTAAAGGCATTACTGATGAGAAAGCTCTTAAAAAGAGATATAAAGACCTTGTAAAGGTTTTTCATCCGGACACGGATGCCGGAGATACTTATACATTGCAGAATATTACCAGGGAATACGAGACATTGCTGCATGATATACAGATGAAAGCATAAAAGCAGGAGAGTAATTTTACTACCTGCTTTTTTTATGAGAAAAAAACATAAAAAAAGTGCCTGTCCAATCGGACAAGCACGAATAATCTTTTTAGTAATAATTACGCTCTTTCAACCAAGCCTGACTTTAAACATCTTGTGCAAACATGCATGGTCTTTGTGGTACCGTTAACCTTACACTTAACTGTTCTGATATTGGAATTCCAAATATGATTTGAACGTCTGTGTGAATGGCTTACGTTGTTACCGAAATGAACGCCTTTATCACAAATATCGCATTTAGCCATTTTTTAACACCTCCTTAAACTGACAAAAAGGATAAGGAGAATGCTTCTCCACAATCCACAACGTTAGTATTATACCCAAAATATATTTAAAAGGCAACTATAAATTGAAAAAATTGTAAATTTTATTAACATTATGTGAATATTGTTTATTTTTTTGAATTCAGGTAATATAATGTGTAGCAGTGTGTTAAAAAACGAGGAGGGGACTATATGAAAGGAACTCTTGATACGCATTTAGGTAACGTTTCCATTAACAACAATGTCATAGCTGAATACGCAGGAAATGTAGCATTGGAATGCTACGGTGTTGCAGGCATGGCTCAGATTAATGTTGCCGAGGGTGTTGCAAGCATCCTTAAAAGAGACAGCATGTCAAAGGGTATTTCTGTTTCTCTTGACAATAATAAACTTACTATTAATCTTCACATCATCGTTGCTTTCGGCGTTTCAATTACAGCCGTTGCAAATAACGTAATGAGCGAAGTTAAATACAATGTTGAACAGTTCGCAGGTTTGGATGTTGAAAAAGTCAATGTCTTCATCGAAGGCGTCAGCGTTGTTGAATAAGGAGGATTATCGTGTCTAAGAATACGATCGATTCAAAACTGCTTGCCAGAATGTTTATGGCAGGTGCATGTAATCTTGAAAAAAACAAAGATTATATAAATGAGCTCAATGTTTTCCCTGTTCCCGACGGTGATACAGGAACCAACATGACAATGACTATAATGTCAGCGTACAAAGAGCTTAATAATCTTGAAGACCCGGACATGAAAGCTACATGCAAAGCTATTTCTTCAGGTTCCTTAAGAGGTGCGAGAGGAAACAGCGGTGTAATTTTATCTCAGCTTATCAGAGGCTTTACAAAAATTGCCTGTGAAGAAAAAGAGCTTGATATCAATATTATTACAGATGCATGCAAAAACTCTGTAGCGACTGCATATAAGGCTGTTATGAAGCCCAAGGAAGGTACAATTCTTACTGTAGCTTCAGGAGTTTATGACAAAGCGGAAGAGTTAAGAAAGAACGGCGAAACAGATTTGACTGTTTTCCTTGAAACAGTAATAGCTTACGCCGATGAAGTTTTATTAAAAACTCCCGATCTTTTACCCGTACTTAAACAGGCAGGCGTTGTCGATTCCGGCGGACAGGGTCTGATGGAGTTTTTACACGGTGCGCTTGATCTTTTTGAAGGAAAAGATGTTGAAACAAATATTGCTTCACAGAAAGCTTCCGCTAAAGTTGAAAAGAAAGAAAGTTCTGACAGTATAGCCAATGAGCTTAAATACAGTTACAGAACTGATTTTACGATTCTTTTAAACAAACCATTTAATGCAAAGACAGAACAGGATCTTAAAAACTTCCTCGAGGCTCTTGGTGACAGCATTAATATTGTTCCGACAGACGGAAATATTAAAGTTCACTGCCATACCAACGATCCCGGTCTTATTATTCAAAGAGCACTTAAGCAGGGTGTTTTAACCGATATTAAGGTTGAAAACTTAAAGCTTGAAGGAAAAGAAGAAACTGCGGAAGCAAAAGCAGAGCCCGTAAAAGAAGAAATTAAGCCCGAGATTAAAGAAGAAGCCAAGGAATACGGATTTATTGCAGTATCTGTCGGCGACGGAATGAGTGAAATCTTTAAGTCAATCGGTGCTGATTATATTATCGAAGGCGGTCAGACTATGAATCCTTCGACGGAAGATGTTTTAAATGCAATTGATAAAGTCAACGCAAAGCATGTATTCATTTTCCCGAACAATAAGAACATTATCCTTGCGGCAAACCAGGCAAGAGATTTAACCGAAGATAAAGAAGTAATTGTTATTCCTACAAAGACTGTTCCTCAGGGAATTGCAGCTTTGATTAATTACTTACCTGATTCTTCAGTTGAAGAAAATACAGATAATATGACTGAAGGTGCTAACAATGTTAAAACCGGTCAGGTAACATATGCAGTAAGAGATACAGAAATCGATGATAAGGTAATCCAGAAAGACGATTACATGGGCATCGGAGATAAAGGTATTTTATCAGTCGGTTCCGACAGAGATTCTGTAACAAAAGAAATGATCGCAGAAATGGTTGATGACGACACATGCGTCATTACCGTTTATGTTGGTTCAGATGTTGAAGAAACAGATTACGAACAATTAAAGTCCGATCTGGAAGAACTTTACGAAGATGTTGA
>JAEEGG010018603.1_pt1 | contig 14101 bp, 15 predicted proteins | sample 9134161 | NCBI WGS metagenome assembly JAEEGG01 (sample SAMN16246543, study PRJNA631951) | gut metagenome | biome: gut microbiome; feature: rumen; material: CR-attached | host: Bos | place: Iran: Karaj | collected 2018-10 | reverse complement strand
GGAATTTGGCATCATCCAGTCCTAGATAATGAATAAGAACAAGAAGATGTTGTTGCGTTGTGGTATCCTGATGAGAAAAGCAATCCAATAATTGCGGATAAAGAAAACTGTTATGTTGATAGATTTCCTTCTCCATGCTAAGAATGGGCCAAAATCTGGTTTCCTCACTTAGCAGGTCTTGCTGACTCGCGTACAGATAGGCTGCCAAAGCCTGTTCGGGACATGGATGGAGATAATAGTTGTCCATCCATTGCTCAAGCATTGTCATGTTAAAAGATATGGATTCGTAGGACGGCAAGTTTGCCAAAACCAATTTAGATTCAATGGTTTTAGATGTCTTTGCCACATTGTCCGTAATCACCATTTCAATCTGATATGTTCCAAGGGGTTCTTTCCCCTGAAATGTGAGATTCTGCACCTGCTGACTCATGTGCAAGTGTTTGATGTCATAGCTTTTCCCTTGAAACAAAGGAATATTCTCCCATTTGGTATATAGAGTATGGTCCGGATAGAATACTTTCACAGAATAGACAACATCAGCCATCTTTCGGGAATCAAGTTTGCAGTCAGAAGCGATGGCGGTAATAAATAGAGTCTGTTCATGAAAAACCGTGTCGGATATAGATATTAAGGAAGTGGAAGTGCTGGGTGAATAATTCCATTTTTCCCTGAAAGCGTAGTCAGTGGTTTGGACAATGACGCCATCAATGGCCATACAGGGCGAAATTATTGCAGCGAGCACAAATAAAATGACATTTTTTTGTACAAATGTTTTCATGTTTTTTTTGTAATATGTTTCGATTTCTATTAACGTCGTTTTTCGTATTTTATTTTCCGCAAGATAATTCTTCCCGAACTATTCTTTCCTTCTGCGAATCAGCCGGAAAGAAAAATACAGTATGTTCAGAAAGACTCCCATAAGCAGCGTCATTCCCCATGTGCGGGGATGCGCAAAGGGGTTGACGAACCTGTCGCCGAGAAATAGGCTACCAATGTCTTATTCATGTTTAATTGTTGATGTGTTGAGTTGTTTAATTATTGTGGATTCTGTGCGCAGGCGGCCATCATCAGGCTGCAGGCGGCAAGAGTGATAAAAATGCGTTTCATTTTCAAACCGTTTTATAAGATTGTGTTCGGATATTTCTTCAAAGGTTATAGAATCTGCGCCGTGTGGTTCTTGGCGTCCACCTTGCCGATGGCGTCGATGATTATTCCATTTTCGTCAATGACGTAGGTGGTGCGGAGCGTCCCTTCGGTCACCTTGCCGTACATCTTTTTCTCACCCCAGGCCTCGTATGCCTTCAATATGGTGAGCTCCGTGTCGGCGATGAGGTGGAACGGCAGGCTGTACTTGGCGATGAACCGCTGATGCGAGGCGGCGCTGTCCCTGCTTACCCCAAGCACCTGATAACCCAACGCGAGGAAACGCTGGTAGTTGTCGCGCAGGTCGCAGGCCTCGGCGGTGCAGCCCGGAGTGCTGTCCTTGGGATAGAAGTAAAGTACAAGTTTCTTTCCGGCGAAATCGCTCAGCCGGACAAGGTTCCCGTTTTCGTCATGCCCTTCAAAATATGGGGCTTTTGTTCCTTTCTGTAACATGGTCAATATGGTTTTATTGGTTTATAACGTTGTTGTTTGATGGTTATTGCTGTTCTTTAATTTGTCTTTTCAAATCGTCAATATCTTTTTGCAGTTCAAAGTAATCAAGTTCAAAACACCATCGTTGTGCCAGACGGTACCAGCGGAGGCTCTCTTTTAAATTCTTCTCCACGCCTTCACCATTATGATAGGCATACCAAAGGTTGTACATCGCCCATGAATCACCATGTTTGGCGGCACGCGTGTACCATTCGATGGAACGCTTGTAGTCCAGTTTTTTGCCATTTCCATAGTAATAGGCGAGATAATATTCTGCATTGCAATCTTTAGCCGCTGCCGCTGCCTCATACAGACTGATGCCTTTCTCTATGTCATCAGACGAACTCTTACTGTCATATAATAGTTTGTCCGCCACGCGATGCACTTGCCTCGACTGCTTTTCGGTCAGACGTTTGCTGTTCCGGCATAATGTTAAAGCCTCTTCGTAAGTCATTTGTTGTTTGTTGAATTTAGGTGGGATTATATCATTGCACAGTGAAAGCGTATCTCTTTTCCTTTAATGCCTGACTGATTTCATCATCCAATTGATCTTCATCATACTTTGTTGACCAATAATCGTTTTCATTGACTTTTTTGAAATTGAGGAGATAGTCGGTTCGTAGTCGCGACACGAAATAGAAATATTCCGGTTTTATTTCATTGCTTGTCACAAAATCATAGTTGTCCTCTCCGGAAAAAATACGCAATCCTTTGTCTGTCGGGAACGAAGACGAGGCGGAATGGTATTCGCAAAATCCCTCAATTTTCCAATTCTCTGTACGCATTTTGATGAAAAAACGAACCGCACCAAGTTTTTCCCGTTCATAATGATGAAGTGCTTCGTGCAATAAAACCGATGAAAGACTGCGTGGCAAAAGTTCCGGTTTTCGCGGTTCTATAGAATTTTTCGCCCAGTCGCACGGTCGAAAAAAGGTTGCCTTCAGACCTGTTCGCGATAAAGCAAGAGGTTTGCCAATCGCTATTGCCTTTATTCGAAATTCAGCCATCGTTCGGCATAAATAGAAAGAAATTTTTGGAGAATAATTGCTATCAATCTCCAGCAACTGCGATCGAAGCGTTTCTGCCATTTGTTTAGCTTTCTCTGTATGCTCAACGCCATCGGCATATATGGTAATGCCGTTATCGGAATAGACTTTTTTAAGACCTATGCCACATGCCAAGCGATAGGTCGAAGCCAAAAGGAGCAAAACAGCCACACTCGCAAGTGCCGTGATGATAATTCTTTTCCTATTCTTTCTCGCTACTTTGTGCATATACTATTTGACAGCGTCCTTGTTATTTTTTTGTTTCTTATGGTGTCCCGGTCCTTTCGGGAACCAGCCCTTTTCCACACGCTTGCGTTGTTTTACAAGTTCCAGTATCGACCAAAGGCTGCTGAATCCCACCACACCCAATATAATGGAAAAAATGCCGTGCAGAAAAAGCGAAGCCGCTATGCAGCACATCCCGACCAGCAGGAACAACCACCAACAGCCTGCCCCCAAATAGTATTCCGCCTTGATGACTAAAGGATGGAATAGTCCTATGGCAAGAAAAGTGGCAAGGCCTATGATGATACCGGTATAATCAATTTCCATTATTTTTGTCGTGTTTTTGAAGTTTGGTGCTTTTTAAATAGTTTTCTCTATTGTTTAATAATAACAAAGAGATTTTAATCTATTTATTGTGATGTTCTAATTCATCAGCCTGCTTTCGCCCCAGGTGTACTGCGGGTAGGCCTTTTTCAGGTCGGAGGCGGAATAGAGCACGTTCTGTTGATTAAAGCATCATATGGCCATGATTTTTTGAAGGGTCGTATCAGTAAACGTATGCCATATCTCCAAATTGATGGGTTTGTAGTCGTCAAACAATTGCTTCACGAATTCAATCTCAAACACTAAACGCAAGTCGTTGGGGTCGGCTTCGGGATGAACTTCATGTTTTGAACCCACGCGGGCAACTTTGATATAGTATAGATCTTGGATTCCCTTCCCATTGCGATATGGCATAAAGTAGTATAGATGATTCAATTCTACTGTTGAAGGAAATTTCTTCCCGGTATAGTACACATTGATAGAACCGTCAAGCAGAAGGTCAATGGTATCTTTTTTTACAAGAGAAACGAGTAAGTTTTTAGTTGGATCTAAACCATCCAAATCCTTTGCTATCTCGTTAGTAACGATTTTGTCAGGATATTCCTTAGCCACTTCGCTAAACTTTACGAGTTGAACAGGAACAGACATTGCAACCATAGATGTTTTGTGTAGTTTTATAGCAGGATGATTGGTTATTGTGACTTCTTTTTTCAATATAGGTTGTCCATGCTTTTCAAGATATGAGGCAACGACGGTAGCAACATATTTTGCCAGATTTACAGGAACAGCATTCCCAATCATCTGTTCTATGTCCGTTTTGCTTCCTTCGAAGTGGAACTCTTCCGGAAAGGTCTGAATCAAGCTGCGCTCTTTTGTCGTCAATGGTCTAATTCCATCTTTGCTGCGCACGGGGTCGTTTGAATGAATTTCATATCCGTCAGGCATAGGGCGGTTAACTCCCCTGACAGTAGGGCTTGGCTCATCTATGCTGAAAATACCTCTACGAGCATAACTACGAGGATGACGATAATAATACTCTATTCCAAGCGAATCACCAAAGAAGTCTCTCATCGTCATTGGCTCCTTAGACATGCTTGCTTCAAGTGCTTCATCAAGAAAACCGTCCATTTCGCCCAAGACACCCACCATAAAGAACCTCTTTCGCTTTTGAGGAACTCCACAATAACTGGCATCAAGGATCCTGAAAGAGAGTCCATATCCAGCTTCTTTGAATATCTTTTTAGCCTCAACGAGTTTGTTGGTTTTGACAATTCTGTCCACATTCTCCATCACAAAGACGGGAGGCTTTATTTTGCTAATGATTTCCGCGTAGTTTACAGTAAGGTCTCCACGTCCATTGTCCTCATCACGTTTTCCTGCTGATGAGAAATCTTGACAAGGAGGCCCCCCGATAATCATATTTGGGGACAATGCGGATATTGTTTCAACACAGGTATTGACATCGGTAAGATCAAGTTGTTTGGCTGAATGGTTGAAATTTGTGTTATACACATGCAATGCAGCTTCCCATTTGTCATAAGCTGCGACGACATTAAAACCGGCTTTCTCAAATCCGAGACTTAGTCCACCACATCCGCAAAAAAGATCAACGACTCTCATAAAAATTATTCGAAAATATCAGGACTGTTAACAAGGACAGCATCAAAGCGGCGTTCTGGGCTCAGTAAGTCTTGTCCACCACCAAGAATAATGTTTTTAATCTCGTACTTGGAGATGCGGGGTTTTAGAATCTGCTCCATTTTAAGAAAGACTCGTGACTTTGCACCTGGCATGGAGAATGCCTTGTCGTTTGCAAGATTGTAGGATTGTAGGCGGATGATACGTTTGTAGTCGAAAGTATCGTAGGTCACATAATCCAGCAACATCTTATATATCCAGATGATAGTACGGTGGAAACGATTCAAACGACGAATATTCGAGGAATCCTCTGTGCAGCACATTTGTATAATCGATAGATTCGACCACACAAACACATCAAGGCAGTTATCTTTCAACCGCATTTTATTTCCCTCGGTTTTCCAAACAGGCTGAATGATAAGCGGTTTCTGCTTATTGCACATATCTGTGGAGATTGCCAATACAGAGTCTAATATCTTAGTATAATGAGGCAATACCTCGTCTATTTCCTCCCAATGGTTGATCTGAGGCACCTGACGAAGCATGGAACGAAGTCGTTCTTTTCCTTTCGGAGTGCTGTAGTTTTCGCAAATACTGCAAGCGAGGAAACAAATGGTTGGAGGGCGCATCACTATTTCAGTTCCCCAATCTGATTCCGGCTGGGATTTCGTGGTATTATCTGGCAACGCGGTCAGCTTCACTTCCAATCCGGAGAGAGGTTTACCTGTTTCATAGTCAAGCATGACAAGGTCGATATGTTCGCGTTCACCCTGATAAAACTTTTCATAAGGAGCGAATCCTGCTTCATAGTTATAGTAGGCATTCTCACTTAAAGGGTTAATACCAAACAAATCAACACTTTCAATCTCATCGTGAACAATAGCATTTTTCTTGTTTGCTTTAATGTAGATTGGCTTGATGCCCTTTGAATACATATAAGCAACCAATGAAGCCGGGAAGGAACTATTGAATTGATTTTTACCCCAACTATCGGCCTTTGTGTAATCACGACTAGAATGTTTCTGGCCGAATAGGCCTGGTTCTTGTTTTGCTTTCATATTATTTCCTTCAAGTTTTATTCTTTAAGTAATCTCTTGATTTTAATTTATTTCCTGTTTCTTAGCAGTTGGCAGCCGAGGTTATTGAAACCGTCAGAGCACAACGGTATTTTTTTTACTTCGATTTACATAATATAATCAAATATTAGATTCCATTTCGTCTATTAGTTTTTTGTAAACGTCGCATCTCCGGTTTTATTGTGTAATATGACAACAATTTTCCAGCAAGTCGAACTAAAACGCAGTCCGAAGGACGCAGCCCTACACCAATGTAAAAAGCATCACTGTCTGTTCATCAGCCTGCTTTCGCCCCAGGTGTATTGCGGGTAGGCCTTTTTCAGGTCGGAGGCGGAGCCTTCCACGCCGCTGCCGCCGCTGGTGGCGAAAACATTGAGCACCTTTCCGCTGAGGTCGTGCGCCTCAATGAAGGTGTTGACAATAGTGGGTGCGGTGTACCACCACACAGGGAAGCCAATCCAAACGGTGTCGTATTGGGCGATGTTCCCACAAACTCCCTTGATGGCGGGGCGGGAGCTCTTGTCCTTCATCTCCACGGTGGAGCGGGAGTTCTTGTCGCGCCAGTTCAGGTCGGCGGCGGTATAGGGAGTTTCAGGCGTGATCTCGTAGAGGTCGGCGTTGAACTCATCGGCGAGTTTCTGCGCCGCGGCCTTGGTGGTTCCCGTGGCCGAGAAATAGGCTACTAATGTCTTTTTCATGTCGTTGTTGTTTTGAGTGTTGTCGTTTTGAATGTTGCTGTTTCTGTTGTTTTTCTGCGCACAGGCCGTCATCATCAGACAGCAGGCGGCAAGGATAAAGGTGATATGTTTCATGTTCAAACGGGTTTTATGAGATTAGATTCGGATATTTCTGAAAATAAAGATTATAGAATCTGCGCCGTGTGGTTCTTGGTGTCCACCTTGCCGATGGCATCGGTGATGTTCCTTTCTGTAACATGGTCAATATGGTTTTATTGGTTTATAACGTTATTGTTTGAGGGTTTATTGCTGTTGTTCCAACATCGTATGTTTATTAATCTAACGGATAAGGTATTATGAAACCATGTTTGTATAAACCCTCACTGTCTCCAAACAAATATTCACCATTGACATAATACGTCATCCAGGGGTGGATGCTTTTCAATATATTTTCCATCTTTTTCTCCAATTCCTCAAGAATGGGAGGCCTCTTATCGCCTTGCTGCCGTGGTATTGGTATGGCTCTCAATTGGCAATCCACGAGATTTCCCAAGGAATCTATCTGGAAGTGATATATTCGGAAAATGATTTTTTTGACCCCATCCAATTCGGGACAAGAATCTGTCTGTAATGGAAATTTTGCCTTTATGTCTTCCTGATTGAGACTGGCAAGCGATAAGCCATCAACAACCATACGGTTGTGAAATGTTTCCCGTCCAGTTACCCGTCCCTGTTTGAAAGTAATGATTTGTTCATGCTCGTAAAACCTTTCGAAAGCGTCATGTTCGTAAAAGAGCATTTTCCCTTGGGCAATCCGAATGTTGCCAATCATCCATGTGGCAGCAATTCCGTTTTCATCATAGTACTTGTTGAAAACATGATACATGTCAGATGACGGGATCAAGTGTTCCACTTCCTTTTTCGTTTTATGATTGTAGAAGGAAACTTTGGCGCTGTCAAGATACAATCGCTCATTTTTAATACTCCAATAGCAGGTATAGCCTTCCCAGTTGGCGGTGGAAATAGAGCGGTTTTCCGGCAGTATCCCCATGAAATTATGGAAAAGCATGGAATCTGACTCCATTGGTTTGCCCAATAATGTCCATTTTATCCCATCTGAGAAAATAATGTCACCAGCCTGTCCTGTAGCAAAGGAGTTCAAGGATATTGTTATGGCATAAACACATATAACCAGTCTCTTCATATAGCTCTGAAATATTTTGCAAATTTACTCATAATCCGGATACGGATTCCATGCCTGATGAAAAATTCCAAACTCAGGTGCGGAAAGTTATCCTTCAGGGAGCATTTGGTTTTCCCCTTTTGCTATCTGTTTGGCGTTCATCGGTGAAACCACCGGCTGGCCAGTCTCTTTCTCCACAGCCTTACGGGCTTCGTTCGCCACAACTCCGCCACGTCGGGCAATGCCTGCACTCTCGGACATTCCCTCCGGATTCTCGTTTCTTGAAATCTGCGTTGTAGTGGCTTCGGCAAGCATATTGATGGCTATTTCAAGGTCTGTCATGTTGTCGCGCAGGTTCTCCTTTTTCAAACCTTTCAGTCTCTTGTATTCCTTGGCAGTAAGTCCGCTCCACTGACGGTAAATGATATCTGTGAGCGAGGCAAATTGATGCCCTTCCTCCAATCCGGCACGTTTCCACTCGTCAGTCAGGTGCTTTCTGACCTCAATGGAACGCATCCGTTGGTTAATCCATGCTTCCGTATAGCCAAGTCTGCGGTAATCGGCTACGGCCTGTTCAAAGGAAAGCTCCGGATCCTGCATCTGATCCAAACGTTTGGCCGCCACCTGCGCCATCCATTGCTTGAAAGGTTCCGCCTTTGGCGACGGAATGGATTGGATTATACGGAAAAGCTGTTCGGTGTCAGCAACATCTGTCAATCGCATTTTACCATCTGCAGCACAAAGTTTCAAACCGTGACAATTTGTCACGGTTTCATTTCCTTCTTCTTTTAACCGTTGTTTCAATTTTCTCCAATAGGCTGTAGCATCCCTACTTTCCGTAAGCACCTCCACAACATCCACAACAGAAAAATACCATTTTTCCAAATCGGAATCCCACACGGTTCGCACCCGTTTTTCCTCAAACAATTGTACTGCTTGCTTTTGTGTCATAACATACAAATGATTTTCATTTTTGCAAATATACTCATAATCCGGACACGGATTCCATGTGCGATGAAAAAAACAAACTCAGGTGCGGAAACCGATGTTTTTACCCCTGTTTCCGCAGTTGAGTTTGACTCCGTTAGTCACAAACTATTTTTTCATTATACAAATCTGCGTAACGCAATTTTGTATAAAAATATTTTCCCGTCGTGCGACAGCGGCGGCGCAGTAAAGAAAGTGGTTGTGAAGTAAGTTTCGGATTAGAATTTTATACATGGCAGCAACTATAACAAGAATGGTCAACCTTGTTTATAATATGTGCCGTTACGAGCAAAATATGCGGCTGGGGTTGCTGCAGCCGGAAAAAGTATGAAAAAACCATTCGTAACGCATTGATATATATATATATATATGAAATAATTGATATTAAAAGCGGAAAAATGACCTAATTATATCGTATATTTGATTACTTTTGCAAATCTAATTTAAAATTATAATACGATGAAAAACAGATTTAACATTTTACCATTATTGTTTGTTGCCCTGATGCTGATCAGTGGCTGCGAAAAAGACCCTGTAAAACCAGAGGATCCGCAACAGACGGACAAATCTTCCATAGATTTCAATGTGAACGGTGTGAAATTCACCATGATATTGGTGGAACACGGTTCCTTCGTCAAAGGAGAAATGACCAAAATGCTGTTTCACACCCCCGTCATTTTGACCAAAGACTATTACATTGGCGAATATGAGGTCACGCAGGAGTTGTGGGAGGCTGTGATGGGTGCGGAATCCAACCCAAGTGTATTCAAGGGCGGCAACCTGCCAGTCAACAACATTTCCTGGAACGACTGCAATGCATTTATCAGCAAGCTGAACGAAATCACAGGCAAAAGTTTCCGCCTGCCCACCGAGTGTGAATGGGAATTTGCCGCAAGGGGCGGGAACAATTTGGAACCCTACACCTTCAGCGGAAGCAACGATGTGGACGAAGTGGCTTGGTACAAGGATAATTCCGACAACCAGGTACATGCAGTGGGCGGGAAAAAGGCGAATGCCCTCAAACTTTACGACATGACCGGCAATGCGATAGAATGGGTGCAAGATCCTATGATTGAGGGGTATTATAAAACAGATACCCTTGTTGACCCCAATCCGACAGCCGACAATCCGCAATTTCGTGTACTGAAAGGAGGATGTTATTACCTGGAACATGGCAAATATGAGAATTTGTCAGTTAGTGCCAATTTTGCGGAAGTCTCAACCACAAGGGACGAACCTTTGGGGTTCCGTCTCGCACTGACAAAGTAAAAAACACGATTTTCCTTGGACGGGGAAATGCCTGTGTCCGTAAAACTTCAAGGACGGTGCTGAAATGTGCCGCCCTTTTTTACATCACTTTCACATTGATTCAACAACTTCTGGAAACCGCAGGATTCTGTCAGCATTCCCCTCGTTGAAAAGCAAGTGCATGAAGTCGCGCTTCTTGTGGTCCAAGTCAATCTCTTTCAGTCGTTCGGAAACTGTTGCCTTCAGTTCTTCAATGGATGCGACACCCGTTCTTGAACGCAAGAACTCCATGTTGGGTTTGGTCTTCGAAAGCAGGAAGATGGCATCGTAGAAGTCCCGTCCCTTCTGGCGGGCCAGGATGGCGGCGAACTTCATGGCGCACAGTACATCTATAGGCGGCACATGAATGCCGATGAAAAATCCCATCCGGTTGATATCCGCCGCCACTGGCTGATACTGCACACCTTGGTCCTGTGCCTCTATCTTCAGCAGCAACCGTTCATCACGATGGCCTGTCAACTCCAAATCGAACAGCATCTGAGGAAAAAATAGATTGCGGCGGAAGGCAGTCAGATGCGGATTTGGCTTGTCGCGCGTCTCCACCTCCACATTGTTCCGCCTAAGATATTGCACCACGCTGTCTGTCATCATCATAAACTCACCTTCGCTCAAATCCTTGCAGTCGAAGTCCAAGTCTTCGGAAAAACGGTCGATGCCGTGGACAAGCCGGAGATTGGTGCCGCCGATAAACACCATCTTGCCGATATAGCGTGTTGTTGCCAGATGGTCAAGTATCAGCAGTTGCAGATACTCCTTCAACATATAGCGGTTGAAGCGGCTCTCCCGGGCAATGGAGGACGGAAAGAAACTGCGTATGAATCCAAGATCAATCATATTCCATAAACCTTTATTAAACGGCGCACCCGCTGATCAAGTGCACTGTTCCCGAATTGTGCGAGATAACCGGAAAAACGTCCACGGTTGAATTCGTTTTGCATATAGTCATCATCCAGACGGAGTTCCTCCATATCCTGCTCTGTCTTGTAATAGGGATTCAGATAGAGCAGGTCCAGCAGGGCCTTCTCCGGAGTGGCAAAAAACAGGCCCCTTCCGTTCCGCATCATCCTGATCTCATAGCCGAAATAGAGCGATGTCTTCACATTCTGATAGTTGAAGGTGCCAAAGTCGTTTTCGAACTTTGCTGTTTTGAGGGTTGTCACACTCGTCAGTTGCACCACCTCTTCGGGTATCATCCCATAGAACGACAGGGCGCTGTGCAGGCTGATGTAGGAAGGGGCATAGATGCGGTTGGCCACATAGCGGGCAAAATCGGGCATTTTGCGACACTCCGGAAAAGCATAGTACTGGTTCCGCAACTTCACAAGCAGACCTTTCCGACACCAACGGGTCAGGTTGTTACGGTCGAAATCCTTCTCCCATAACAGCACCTGGTTGATGTTGAAACATCCTATCGGATACATCCGTTCTCTGAATGTCAGAAAATTCATAAAGTCCGTTTTGTTTCTAAAACTCTTCAAAAATGGTGATTTTTTGGAACAAAACCAAACAAATCACATGTAAACATCCCCATTTTGGGACAACCCTGAAATGGATTTGCAAAAGTAACAATAATTGCCATATTATCATTTATGTTCACTTAATTTTTTTTTCACCGGCATTCTTCTTGTCCCCGCCTGACAGGCCGGGAAAGCGGAAAGCAGCTGAAAAAAAAGTGCCGTGCAAAGGATGAAGTTTGAAAAAAAATGACTACTTTTGCAAGTTTCTGCCGGGGCAATCCGGCAGAAACCCGAGAGTATCAGATCTATTATTTATTTGACAGATGTACAGATTAGTATTATTGAGACACGGACAGAGCGAATGGAATTTGGCCAACCTCTTCACAGGCTGGACAGACGTGGATTTGTCGGAAAAAGGAATCGCCGAGGCAAAGGAGGCCGGCGTCAAGATGAGGGAAGCCGGTTTCCGGTTCCAATACGCCTTCACCTCCTACCTTAAACGCGCCATCAAGACGCTGTTCTATGCCTTGGATGAGATGGACAGTCTCTGGATTCCGGTGGAAAAGTCCTGGAAACTGAACGAAAAGCACTACGGAATGCTGCAGGGCATGAACAAAAGCGAGGCCACAAAAAAATATGGTGCCGATCAAATCCTTTTATGGAGAAGAAGCTGGGATGTGGCTCCTCTCCCATTGTCAAAGGAGGATCCTACCCATCCTATGCATGACGCACGTTACCAAGGAATTCCGAATATTCCTGGAACAGAGGCCCTGAAAGACACCATGGAACGTCTCCTTCCGTTTTGGGAGGAACAGATCATTCCCGTCCTGAAGGAGAAAAAGGAGGTGCTCATCGCCGCACACGGCAACAGTTTGCGTGCCATCGTCAAGCATATCAAAAACATGGGGAACGAGGAAATCATCAGCTTCAACATTCCGACAGGAATTCCCTACGTGTTTGAATATGATGAGAAAATGCGGCTGGTGAAAGACTATTTCATTGCAGAACCGGAGACATTGAAGAAGCTGATGGAGCAGGTGGCCAACCAGGGAGCCGCCAAATAGCCCATGCGTTTCGACATCCTCACCCTGTTCCCGGAGATGTTCGAAGGCATCTTTTCCGTCTCCATCCTGAAGCGGGCCCGCGACAAGGGACTGGCGGAATACCACCTGCACAACATCCGCGACTATTCCACCGACAAGCACCGCCGCGTGGACGACTATCCCTTCAGCGGCGAATCGGGCATGGTGATGAAGATCGAGCCCATCGCCGCCTGCATCCGCAAGCTGCAAAGCGAGCGGGACTATGACGAGGTCATCTTCCTGACCCCGGACGGCGAGGTGCTGGACCAGTCCATCGCCAACGGCCTTTCGATGAAACGGAACCTGATGCTGCTCTGCGGCCACTACAAGGGCATCGACGAGCGGATACGGGAGCTGTTCGTGACCCGCGAGATTTCGGTGGGCGACTACGTGCTTTCCGGCGGGGAGCTGCCGGCCGCCGCCCTCACCGATGCCATTGTGCGGCTGATTCCGGGGGTGCTGCACGACGAGACCTCCGCCCTCTCCGACTCGTTCCAGTACGAGCTGCTTTCGCCGCCGGTCTATACCCGTCCCTACGATTTCGAGGGGCATACCGTGCCGGACGTGCTGCTTTCCGGCAACGAAAAACTCATCGCGGAATGGAAGTACCAGAAAGCGCTGGAGCGCACCCGCGAACGCCGACCGGATCTGCTGGAGGAAAACGAATAATTGGCATAACACTAAACCTATAAAAAAATGATAAATTTAAAAAAATCAGAGACTGCAAAAAAATTTGCAGAGGCATGGCAGGGCAAAGGCTATGAAAAGGGTGACACACAGAAGTTCTGGCTTGAACTTCTGCAAAAAGTGCTTGGGGTTGAAGACCCATTTTCCTTCGTGGAGTTTGAGGATAAGGTGATGGTTGACAGCACCAACTTCATGGATGTTTACCTTCCTGCCACCCGAGTGCTGATTGAGCAGAAGGGCATCGGCAAAAACCTTGATGCACCCGTCCGCCAGAGTGACGGTGCGTTGTTGAACCCGTTCCAGCAGGCGAAAAAGTACATTGTCGGGCTTCCACTGTCGCGCCATCCGCGCTGGGTGGTGACCTGCAACTTCACGGAGTTCCGCGTATACGATATGGAGCAGCCCAACGGCGAGCCGCAGAAAATCTTTCTGAAAGACCTGGAAAAGGAACATTACCGTCTGCAATTCCTTGTGGACAGCAAGAGCGAGCACATCACCAAGGAGATGCGGGTGTCGATGCAGGCCGGTGAGATTGTGGGCCGCATCTACGATGCGCTGCTGGAGCAGTACAACGACACATCTCCAGAAGCGCTCCGCTGGCTCAACATCCTTTGCGTACGCATCGTGTTCTGCCTCTACGCAGAAGATGCAGGCGTGTTTGCCCACGACCAGTTCCACGACTATCTGGCAAGTACGGCCCCGGAGGATATTCGGGAGGCTTTGATAAAACTTTTCGGAACACTCAACACTCCTGTTGAGAAGCGCAGCCATTATCT
>JAEEGG010018602.1_pt1 | contig 14102 bp, 10 predicted proteins | sample 9134161 | NCBI WGS metagenome assembly JAEEGG01 (sample SAMN16246543, study PRJNA631951) | gut metagenome | biome: gut microbiome; feature: rumen; material: CR-attached | host: Bos | place: Iran: Karaj | collected 2018-10 | reverse complement strand
GAACACCCTGCTTTATAGCAAAGTTTTCAGCTGGAAGACCGAAAGCGTCCCAACCCATTGGGTGAAGAACATTATAGCCCTGCATTCTTTTCAGACGAGAAACTACATCTGTTGGAACGTAATTGCGCAAGTGACCTACAGAAAGGCCGTTTCCTGATGGATATGGGAAGAAATCCAAACAATAGAATTTTTTCTTGTTTGGATCTTCATTGGTTTTGTAAAGTTTCATTTCGCGCCATTTTGGCTGCCATTTTTCTTCAAGTTTCTTGAAGTTGTATTCGCATTTTTCACACATGCTTTTCTACTCCGTTTTTTCTCTATTCTCTAATAAAGCTTGCGCAAGCAAGCTTTGTTATTGTAGTTTTGTAAAGGCTTAAAGTCAAGTATGTCTAATAAGGTTGTGAGAGAATTTTAAAATTTGTAAAAAGAACAAAATGAATTTAATCTATAATTATTAAGTACACAGAATTATTAATTACATAATAGCACAAAGTTGTATATAAACGTAAAAATGTTTTTACAAAAGGTTTTTTAATAAAATATAGCAATAAATCACTCATTGGAGTATAATTAAAAATAATAGGTTTTTTGTTTTAAATTCTAAACAACAGATGAAGATATGGTACATAAAAGCAATAAAAAATTAGGTTTTACTGTTATAGAAGTAATAATTGCTTCTATGGTATTGGCTTTGACTATGGGTGCTGCATATAAAATCTTTTCAGGCACTTCTATGGGTTTTCAAAGAAGTACTAAGGTTTTAGCAATGCAGAACGAAATGAGAAACGGCTTAACTTTTATTCGTGAAGAAATGCAACGTGCTTCTTATCGTTCTGAAATAAAAGTTAACGGTAGCGAAATAGAAGAAAACGGTTATGAATTTCATTTATGTAATGAAACAGATATAGATGGCAGTACAAATAAAATATTAGCAAAATGGACTATTTGTAAACCCTTTAAGAGAGACAATAGCGGAGCAGTTTACGAATGCACCCTAAGAATAAGCGACAGAAAGATTCTTTATACCAAAACAGAAAAGGAAACCAAAGGCTCTTCAGAGCCAGAAACACTTTATAACGATAAAGTAGTAATGACCCAGGTTGGAAAAATAAAATTTTCAACAGAAGAGTTTACTACAGGAACAAGCAATCAAGGTGTCCAAGTCAATATTGAAACATTTGCATATAATAGTACTAAAGGTCAACCTGATTTAAACGTATATGCACAAACAGGTGCAAAAATCGAAGTAAAATTAGTAAAAGGTTTTTAATATATGGGCTGGCTAAGAAAACACAAAAGAGCAGTTACTTTAACCGAAATACTAGTAGCAATAGTAATGCTTGCATTTGCTGCTCTACCAATAGTTGGTCTTCTTAGTTTTGCAAATAGAGGAACTCGTGAACAAAGTGCAGAAGCAGAAGCAGGTAACTTAGCAAAAGAAGAAATGAACCGTTTAATGTATGTTGCACCATATGAAGAATTGGTTAAGGAAGGAAATACCGGCGATACAAATCCTCATGATGTTGTATTCCCAGACGGAAACATAACCGTTACAAAAAAAGGGAACGAGTATAAAGGTGTTTATTATATTTATCCTCATGACAACGATAAAATAATCTTTAAAGTCCCCAAAATGATATTTCACCAACCGCAAAAAACCTGTAGTGCCGGTGGCGAAAACAGTGGTCTAAAAATAGTAGATGACGAGCCAGATACAATTAGTGTTCAAAAATTATTTCCAAATAATAAAATACCATTGCTTGCAGACATTTATCTTGAAATACAATGGAAATACCCGTCTGAAAAAGTATATTCAGAAAAAAACAAACTTATTCTTTACGGGAGGAGGTATCATAGCATTGAATAAATCATTTAGAAAATCCCGTAGAGCTTTAGCAATTCCTATTGTTCTGCTTATTGTTTTATGTGTAATGATAATGTCTATTAGTGTATTTTACTTCCGCAAAGAATCAAAGCAACAGAATGTTAATAATTTTCACTTTTTGAGAGTAAATTTTCTTGCTCAGTCTGCTACTCAGCATATGTTATTAAAATTATCTTGTCTCCCACAAGAAGCTTATGATTCAGGAGTATTACGTTTAGGTTACTGCCCATTCAAAGGGATAATTTATGATAAAAACGGTGATCCCCCGGCTCAAGGCACTCAAGATGACAGTGCAATTAAAGTATTTTATGAAGATTGTAATACAGATGCTATTCCTTGGCATAAAGATTTACAAGCACGTATGAAGAATGTTGAAGATAATAAATATAACGTTGAATCTTTAAATATCATTAGTGCCTACAACAACACAGAAAAAAAGCAAACCGTCTTAACAGCTCAAATAGTATCTATCGGAGAAGCTAAGATGGAAAAAGGCAACGCAGGCAAGAGAAAAGAAAGACTTGAAAAAGTAATTCAGTTAACTGGTGCGAATTAACAGGAAACAAAGAAGGGAGTTTATTATATGAAGTATTTTAGTAGGAATGCATTGGCGTGTTTGATGCTCTTAATAGCAGGGAACGGTATTAATGCTTGTGAGCTCCCGGCTCATCCTAATGCAGCAGCTATGCCTGTTTCTATAACACCAAAAGGTGGAAATAGTGAAATATCTATTAAAGAAGCAGGAGATTTAGTTAAATTAGTTCCTGTTGACGATTTAGGTAACTTTTATTATTTGATTCCAGAGGGCAGCAGAGTAAAAATGAAAATAGTCTGGGATCCTCTGTGTCATAACTCTGGCGCAACAGGGAAAGAATGGGATAATAAAAAGGAGCAATATGACTATGTTGCAGATGGTCATATAGATGGTGTTAATAAAGATCCAGATGTAGAACCAGTAGGAGGTTTTGCTTTCTTTCCATTATCGGCAATGACTAATTTTTTCAAGGTTACTGGCAATAGAAACGATATTAAAGAAGCTTTTCAAAGAGAAATGAAAGTTCCACTAGAAAATGCAATCGTTGAAGATCTTCTTTTTGATGGACCAGGAAAAATTTACCATGATGCTTTTTATAAAAGTTCAACCGAACTAATAATAGAAGTAACAGAAACAAAAAGCAGCAATTACCCTGATGAAGGTGCAGTAAAACCTAAAATCGGGGAGTATCAAGACACAACAGATGACCTTAATGATGCTTTACCAGGAACTCATAAGAATTGGCCTATAAATGACAAAGATGTCTATTTATTAGAAAATGATAAATTGGTACTTCAAAAAATTGCTGATAAAAAAGGATTTAGTGCCGCAAAAATAGAAAATTCTGAAGATGTAATAGTATACTCAAAATCTGGTATTGAAGTAAACGAACCTAAAATTGAATTAAAAGAACGCACAGCAAAAGAATACAAAGCATATATAGAAAAAAACGAAAACGGCAAAGAAATACATGTAAGAGGACTTGATTATAATCCCAGTTATAATCCCGATGACGCTAAAAACATAGATAAGGATGGATTTTTTTATGTTACTTTTACCACTCCTACAATAGATGGCGAGGGAAACGAGGACAATGCTGTTCTAAAAGTAAAGGTTAATGCACCTGCTGCAGGATACGAAATGTCTAATGCATACTGGGTATGGCAGGAACAATACTACGAAAGAGTTAAAGAAGACAAAGAGTATCCTGTTGACGGTGATTCAAGTAAAAAATATAAATGCAGCGATGATACAATATATGTTTTTAAGAAAAAAGATAAATTAAAAAAGTGTAGCTGCGAAACGAAGGTTACCTTTAATAAAAGTGCAGATCCTGTAGGGTATGCTGGTTACAAGATTTATGATAATTGCGGACCTATTTCTACATTATTAGAACTTACTGATGAAAAAGACAAACAAGTCTTTGCTGAAAAAGAAAATGAAATAGAAAAAACCACACTAAAATATAAGATTAGTTTTATAGATTCTAACCCATTCTTAGCAAAAGAAATAAAAGCTACAGCAAAAGAAAATGAATTAATAGGTGATAATCAACAGATAAATGTTGTTCAAAATACTGATAATATGAAAGTAACCTTCTTCTATAATTATCCTGTTTATGATTATAAATCAAAAGAAATAGCCAAAATAGACAGCGCTGATGATCTAAAAAAATGTGGATTAATAGATTTTGCTTCAGAAGAAGATAAAGGAAAAGGTTATGACTCTAAATTTAAAACCTATGAACATGATGTAAAATGGTTTTGGAAAAAGGCTGTTGATGTAAAAGTCGATAGTTTAAAGGAAGATGGATTAATCACAGAAGACGGTTCTACAAAAGGTAGATTAATTGGTTCTAAAGCCACAATAGAAGGATCATTTACTATCGACAACCCCAAACCCTGGCATGTTGCCGATAATGTTCCAGCTCATATAACAAATAATTTTGCAGTTTTTGCAGTTTTAAAAGATACCGCAGGTAAGACTCACCTAACAACTATTTATAATGCTAAATCAACAGAAACATCATTACAATCAGCAGATCCGACTAATTTCAAAACGAATAATGCTGTATATCCAAACGAAGGAGAAACAATAGAAATAGATGCCAATGACCAAGGAGGAGATGCTCCATCTCTGGCTGAAAATATTAAAACTCAAAGTGGCTGGAGTAACACTAAATGGCAAGAAAAGAAACTTATAACATCAGCAGATAAAACAGCTCCAGAAATTCAAGTTATAGTCCTTGACACAAGAACAAACCGCTATCATATCTTTGGAACAAAAGCTAATGTGGCTGCAGAATTTAACAAATTCGGCAGTACAACTGACACAGATTATGCAGAAAAATATAAAAACAACCAAATTCCTTATATTGGCAAAAATACTGCAATAAGTGAATCTTATCACTACACAACACTTGATGATTTAAATTCACTTTATGAAAAGTATTTAAAAGAAACAAAATCTGTTTCTACAATCGAAGTTACTAATAATAAAAATGGTTTTGTTTGCCAAAAAGGGTCTCGTCTGGTTTTCTATGCCCATGCATTTGACAATATAGGATACCAAGAAGGCAGCGATTTAAACGACTTCAAGATTAAACTTGTTGATGAAATAAATAACCATACCGAAGAAAGAACCAATGGTGATCCACTAGAATATGTATTCCGCCAAGAAAACTATGACAAGGACGGGAACAAGAAACAGGATAAATCTTATAAACTGATTGTTTCTGCTAAAGACAAATCAAATAACGAACGCGAATTTGAATTAGAAATCGCAGTATTAGGCAGATTATTAGATATAAGAACCTTAGAAGAAAAACGTGAAAGAGTAGAATAATAAAAGCATAAAAAAATCCCACACTAATAAGTGTGGGATTTTTTTTATATATATTAATAATGGTATTGAATCATACCTTGCAATCTGTAGTCATAACCAAAGAACATATCGTTGCTCAAAGAAATTGGAGCGGCAAAAGTTACTGACATACCATCTTTTACGTAATATCTCAAACCAAGAGTGAGGTCTGTGCTTTTACCATTGTTGGTTCCATCAAAATGATTGATTTCACCCATGAATGTAAATGATTCATTAGCTTTATAATCAAAACCAACATTTATGAAAACGCCTTCGTGGTCAGTATTGTCTTTACTAGAACCTCTGTAACCACCATTAAGATGTATATTACCGCCTTCTTTACGCTTACTTGAAATACCACCGAAGATTTCCCAGGCATTATCTGTTTCAGCGTTACCTATATCAATATCACTGGTTGGGAAAAATGCGCCAAGACCAATACAAGTAGCCATTTCATCTGTTTGAGAGCTGAATTTAAAGCGAAGTTCACAGTCTCCAATACCAGAATCTGTACCGTCTCTGAAATTATAAGTTACAGGTGCATAAACATCGTAAGATTCTACAGGAAGCACAAAAGCAACTTCGAAGTTTTCCCCAGAATAAGTAAGAATGAATGGGAATCTGTAGAAATCTCCTTCTTCACCAGCAACAAGTCTATTGCCTTCACGTTTTTCAATAGAGTTCCAAATGAAACCTACTGCAGTAGAAAACTTATTTTCACCCAGTGTAAAGGCTGAATAGGTATTTACAAGACCAGTTAAACCAGAGAAAGTAACATCGTTTCTTTCTTCGTTCTTTAAACGGAATCTGCTGTTATCACCGCTGCCGGGCAGAATAATCTGAGGCAAACCAGCATCAGAATAGACAACGGCATCATCGTTACTGGTAACTGGTGGCAAAGGAAGATTTGTAGCAGAGCTATCAGGTGATGGAGCTGTAGGCATAGCATCATAGCTTGAACCTATGGTTCCTCCGCCATAAGCACTAATAGGCTGATAAATCGGGTCCTGATAAGTTTGATAACCCATGGATGGATTATAACTATTATTAGAATAATTCTGATTAGAGTAAGCAGAACTCATGTAATTATTCTGAGGCTGCTGTCTCATAATAGTTCCCTGGCCTCTTTCAAGCTGAGTAGCAGGAATTTCTAAAACCTGACCAATCTTAATGGAAGCAGGATTGCTAATGTTGTTGGTTTCAGCAATAAGTTTCCACTTAGTGGTAGTACCAAAGAATTTTTTAGAAATTGAACCAAGGGTATCACCTTTTTTTATAGTATAAGTCTGATAACCTGTAGTGACTGTGCCGCCATTCCAGTTACTGTCTGCACTGGTTGAATCTTCAATATAGAAGTCTTCAGAAAGAGGCGGAGCAGCCATGTATTCGTCATTATACTGACCGAATGCTGCTGGAGCCAATGCTATAAGCATCATGGCTGTAGCGATTATTGAATTATGCCGTTTTTTCATGGAACTGTTGTTCCTTTCGAGAGTCTTAATATCAAGCTTTTACACTTTTTCAGCTCATCTATTCGGCAGCTTTCTTTAATTCCTTAACGAAAAATAAAAAAATAGTTTTTATAGTTGTTTGTTTTTAGGGTTTTTACAGTTACAGGAATAGAAGTTAATTAATTTACTTTAATAGCCGATATAGAAAAGAAAAGGATAACTAGAATTAGGAAATAGGCAAATCAGGAGCAAACATGTCATCTGAAGAACTGTTAGAACAATTTATAAACTATCTTTCTGTCGAAAAAGGTTTAAGACCAAAATCCTTAGAAGCCTATCGCCGAGATTTGCAGGATTGGCTTGATTTTGCTAAGGAACAGGGCAGAACGATCATTGATTCAACAGTAGAAGGTTTACTCCAAAGATTTACCATTCACATTCACGATAAAGGTCTGTCTCCTCGCTCAATGGCTAGAAAATCCTCTGCCTTAAAGGGATTCTATCGTTTCCTTTTGCGTGAAGGTATTACCGATTTTGACCCGACTGCAGTGCTTGAACGACCCAAAATAGGTCGACCTCTTCCCAAAGTTATGACTATAGATGAAATAGAACGAATTCTAAAGCAACCAGACGAAAACACAGCTTTAGGTTTGCGTGATAAAGCTATGTTAGAGCTTCTTTATGCCACAGGCATAAGAGAATCAGAACTCATCAGTCTTAAGCTTGGTGATGTTAACACTGTTGCTGAGTTTCTTAGTGTTGAAGGGAAAGGCGGTCGTGAGCGTGTTGTTCCAGTTGGAAATTATGCTTTATCAGCAATAGATGAGTATTTATTAAAAGGACGTCCAAAACTTTGTAAGGATATAACCGAAAGAACTCTCTTTTTGAATCCTTATGGGAAACCAATTTCACGTATGGGCATATGGAAAGTTATAAAGAAATATTCTCTAATGGCTGGTATTAATCATGATATTTCACCACATGTTTTCAGACATTCTTGTGCAACCCATCTTCTTGAAGGTGGTGCAAGCATTATGGCCGTTCAAGAAATCTTAGGTCATGTAGATGTATCTACAACTCAGATTTACACTCATTTGACCACAAAAGATCTAAAGAATATCCATAGAAAAACACATCCGAGGGGCGAATGAAAATAAACAAAGCAATAGCTTTATATAAGAACCATATCAGCTGTATTAGCTGCTGCGTGCTTTGTGCTATTTTAGCTCTATTGTTTATTTCAAGTCCTGTTAATGCTCAAGAACCAATACTGATTACTCCAATGGAAGCAGAAGATATATATGAATCTTTATATATAGACTCTGTTGCCGTTGAAGATGATAAAGAAGAAATATCACCAGTAAAAAGTGAACCTGATTTTTCACCAGATCCTATTGCTGTTGAAGAAATAGAACAGGTATCTTCAAACAATACAAATTCAAAAAAGGTTTCAAAAGAACCTGAGCCACAAAAAATAGAAGAAAGCTCAGATGAGTCTATTCCTTTTATTGATGATAATAACGATGAACCAGTAGAATTTTTTGATGATGAAGATGAAGACGGAAATATACTAACCGCCGATACTGTTGCTCTTGATGATAAACCCAAGAACAAAACAGAAAATAATAAAAAAATTGATGTTCCTTCTTCACAGGTAATTCGTTATGCAAAACGCTTCTGGGACGAAGCTGAAGATGTTTACGACAAACATAATATAGATATTTCAGGAACCAAAACTTTTGAAATGAAAAAATCAAAAGTATCTGGTGATATAAGCCAGTTTTCTACAGAACATTCTGATTGTTACCCGGGCTTTAAAATGAATCAAAGCCTGCATTTGGAAATAGATGGCAATATAGATGAAAAATCTACTGTTCATGCTGTTTTAGATGACACAGAAGACGAAGATAGAAAATTTACTGTAACAATAGACACAAGCAAATGGAAATTCGTTTTGGGTGATTTCCCTGTTGCTTTGAAAGGCAGCAAATTTGCTCTTTACAGCAAAGAAGTCAGAGGGGTAATGGCTCAAGGATATTTTCACAATAAAGTAAGATCCACTTTCCTTTATACTCAATCTAAGGGGCTTTCAAGGCGCGAACAATTCAGAGGAGCCGGTCAACAGCAGGAATACAGAATGCAGGTTTGCCCAATAGTTCAAGAATCTGAAAAAGTCTATATAGATGGCGTTCAGTTGCTCAGAGGCACTGATTACCAGATTGATTACGAAGAAGGTATTATTAAATTCAGCCAATCTGTTTTACCAATAGAAATAACAAGATGGATAGTTGTTGAATATGAGTCTAACGATGAAGATATGGCGTTTACAAGAAATCTTTTTGGAACAAGACACGAATATATCAGAAGCGAAGGAAGAACCATAGGTGTAACCTGGCTAAGAGAATTCGACCATAGCTCTCCAAAATCAGGAGCAGATATTGACAATGCGTCAGGTACAATTACACCAATGAGACATGATATTTACGAAGCAGATATAGACTGGAAACTTGGGAAAGGCTTTTCCATCAATGGTGAATATGCTGTTTCTAAATATGACCCGAACTCAAAAGCCGAATCATTAGATGAAGATAAAACAATAACAGGTCATGCCGCAAGTTTTGGACTTGAGGGTAAAACCAATAAAATTGAAGCTTCTGCTTCTTATGACAAGGTTGACAGCAATTTCAAAACCATAGGTCGTGAAGACGGTGTTGTAGAACTAGGTGAACGTGGTCTTGTAGATGATATTATCAGTAGCAAAGCAGAATTAACTTATAAATTCGATGCTTTCTGGAGAGTTTTTGTTGATGGAGAAAAATCAAAAACTAATATAGATAACGACCCCGCCAAATCAAAAATAGATTACAAAGACTTTAACAGCGGTATCATTTGGGAAAGAAATAACGAAAACAGATTTGAAGTACGTAGCGGCCGTAAAACAGATAAAGAATTCTTAGATTTTGGCACTACAATAAATTCAGATATGACCAAAGACACTTCTGTCGCTATTTACGATAGACAAATTGGCAAAGTAAAAACTCAGGCAAAAGCCGAACGAATTGCTTATGAAGACGATATTAATGTAGCTTCTGATTCAGAAGTTATAGAACTTAATTTCAATATGAGCAGTGAAATTGATGAAAAGATTTCCTGGACTGCTGGTGTTTCTAGAATAACTGTAGAAGACGAAATAGTGCTTAAAGGACTTCGTTCTGAAACTACAAATTACGAATTAACACTTAATTACGAACCCAGCTCAAAGCTGACAGTCAAAGGCGAATTTCAATTCCGAAGAGCAGATGATTTTTATGACAATTCTCGCGAAGATAGTAAACTTGCTGATTCTCAAGTAGTTTACGAACCAAATGACAATTTTAAATCTACTTTCAAATATAAAGTAGAAAACACTTCTAAAGTTACTAAAGACCCCTCTTTAGACCCAACACAGTATATTCTTCCAACAAGCCTTCCAAGCTATGTTCTAGAAGAAGACCAGGTTTTGAACAGATTTGAAAACCCAGTAGAAAAAACAACAATTAACAGCACAACAGATTACAGGTTATCTAAAAATCTAGCTGCCTATATAGATTGGCGCCGTCGTGATATAGACGACAAGAAAACCAGTCTTAATATTTCCAAGACAGACAGAAAAACCTATGAACTTCGTTACACTCCTCTTGAAAAATTAAGTTTTACTACAGAATATGAAACAGGTTTTAGCGTAAATCATGATACGGTAGCAGAAACTAGAGATTGGCTCAAATCTTTCCAGCTTCGTCATGAAATGACAAAAGGTTATATTCTTGAAGCAACTTATGAAGAAACTGACGAAAACGATATTTACGATGATACCAACGATGAATACAAGAAGAGCAAGATTCTTGATTTACAAAGACCTGTTAATAACTGGGTAACACTGGAATTTGGTCTACAGCACAACGATATATTCTCAAAGAATTCAAGAGAAGAATTTGAAAAACGCTTTGCTGTCACTCTGACCCCATCTTCCAAAAACCAAAGATATAAATTCTTTGCAAACCACAAGAATATTGATGCCGAAATAAATGGTGAATACTATGAAGGTGGCGTAAATTTCTCACAGTTTATCGGTACAGACACAATGATTGACGGAGAAGTAAAAAAGGTTCATTCTACAAAAACCACTTCTGGTGATGGTTATGATGCTGTCGTTGCTAATGCGAAAGTAGTTATAACTTTCTAAATCAGATTTTATAGTAGTCTCTATACCAATCAACAAACTTGCCGATACCTACTTCCAATGGAGTAGCAGGTGAGAATCCTGTATCTTTCATTAAATCGGTTACATCAGCATAAGTAGCTACTACATCTCCTGCCTGCATTGGCATAAAGATTTTTTCAGCTTTTTTACCACATTTTTCTTCTATAGTTTCGATAAACTTAAGAAGTTCGACAGGCTGATTGTTCCCTATATTATAAATCTTGTAAGGAGCCTTGCTGATACTTGGATCAGGATTTGAGCTGTCAAAGTCAGGTTGAGCTTGTGGAATAAGGTCTGATACTCTTACAACGCCTTCAACTATATCGTCTATATAAGTAAAATCACGTTTCATGTGACCGTTGTTGAAAACCTTTATGGGTCTTCCTTCTAATATGGCACTTGTAAACAAGAATGGAGCCATATCTGGTCTTCCCCAAGGACCGTAAACAGTAAAGAATCTTAAACCTGTTGTGGGAAGGCCGAAAAGATGTGAATAAGTATGCGCCATAAGTTCGTTAGACTTTTTTGTTGCTGCATAGAGAGAAACCGGATGGTCTACATTGTCATGAACAGAGAAGGGCATCGAAGTATTCATTCCATAAACAGAACTTGATGAAGCATAGACCAAATGAGCTGTTTTGTGATGGCGGCAAGCTTCGAGAATATTCAAAAAGCCCACTATATTTGAATTTATATAAACGTCGGGATTCTGCAAACTGTAACGAACACCAGCCTGAGCGCCTAGATTAATAACTCTATCAAAATTAGTTTCATCAAAAGCTTTATTAACGATTTCTTTATCAGCCAAATCTCCCTGTATAAATGTAAAATTCTTATCTTTTTGGAGAATAGCCAATCTGTTATGCTTTAACTTGGTGTCATAATAATCGTTAATATTATCTAATCCCACAACATTGTTTTCGCGCTTTAACAATGCTAAGCAAGTATGAAAACCAATAAATCCTGCGGCGCCAGTAACAAGAATATTCATAGTTTAGAACAATCCCTTTTTAAATTTTGCTCAATTATATCATTTTTTCTTATTTTTGTATTAACCTTTTAATTTCTGTACCTATAATTCTTAGATTAAAAGAATTATAGGCAAAGAAAAAAAAACAAGTATTTTACAATTTTTGTTGACTTTGTGAAAAATTTCTTTTATATAGTTCGTGGTTAAAAAAATTAGTCACAGCAAAGGTTACTGAAATGAATATTAGTTTTGTCGACATTATCGATTATGTTGGAACATTCGCTTTCGCAACAAGCGGAATAAGGCTTGCTTCCAAGAAGAATTTCGACTTGTTCGGTGCATTGATAGTCGGTTTTGTAACCGCAGTAGGCGGAGGTACCCTTAGAGATATCATGCTTGGGAAAACTCCATTTTGGTTTACTCAAAACTCATATATTATTATTACTATTCTTTCATTAGTATTTTTTATAATATTCCATAAATACATATCAAAAATAGGTACAACCCTATTTTTATTTGACACTATAGGCATTGGTCTATTCACGGTTGTAGGTTTTCATAAAACAGTTGAATGCGGTTTTTCTCTATGGGTAGCCACCCTTATGGCAATGTTCACTGGTGCTGCCGGAGGCGTTATAAGAGATATTTTATTAAATGAAGTACCGCTTATTTTCAGAAGAGATATTTACGCCTTGGCTTGCTGGTTTGGCGGTCTTGTCTATCTAATAGGAATAAAGCTGAACATTCCTGAACTAATCACACAGATTGCTTGTGCAGCTACTGTTATTACTATTAGAATCTGCGCAGTAACTTATCATTGGCGTATGTTCGTTTTAAGAGGTCACCCAAGACCAGCAGTAGCAAAATAAAGAAGTATCTAAAAGAAAAAAGCATCTTGCAGATAATCGAACAAGATGCTTTTTCTTTTTACTTAAGCTAAATCAGTCTATAACTTTATTTTCTTCAATATTTAAAGCTGTTAAACCGAATTTTTCAACAATAGCTTTTACAATTACAAATTTTCCTTTTTTACAATTTTCCAACAACCATTTTCTTTTTTCTCTTGAAAGATTTGATGTGGAAAGACTTATAGCATTAGGTCTATCTTCAAATTTGTCGCTTTTATATAAATAATATTTATCATCATAAAGATTTCTACAATAGCCTTTTAATATAACTGTTTTACCGATTAAAGAATCTTTATCAAGTATAAAATCATCATAATTCAAAGAATCTTCATTTATATGTATCTGACCATTATAAACTTCTTCTATTTCTATAACTTTTAAATCATATTTTTCGACAACAGCTTTAACTGTTAAAAAGACTCCTTTTTTACAGTTATCTAACAACCATTTTCTTGAATCCCTTGAGAGTTCAGAAGTAGAAAGCCTTATCGCCTTAGATCTATCTTCAATATCGTCACTCTTAAATAAATAATACTTATCATTATAATTATTTCTACAATAGCCACTTATAGTGATGGTTTTACCAGCAAAAGAATCTTTATCCAGCATAAATTCATCGAAATCCACAGATCCAGGAATCTTTCTAGGCTGATAAACATTCGTTTTTATCTGTTCATTATTAGCTTCTTCTATTTCCAAAACTTTTAAATCATAATCTTCAACAATAGCTTTCAAAGTTATAAACTGACCATCTTTACAGTTCTGAGACAACCATTCTTTTGATTCCTCAGTAAGATCTGATATGGCAAGATTTATAACTCTAGACCTATCTTCTAATTCATTACTCTTATATAAATAATATTTATTTTCAAATAGATTTCTACAAAAGCCTTTTATTGTAATGGTTTTACCAATTAATAAATCTTTATCCAACAAAAAATCATCAAAATTTATATTTTCTAGATTTTGGGCCAAACTACAATTAATAACAAAAAAGCTAAATAGCATAATAAAGAGTAATTTTTTCATTATTTAAATCCTCCAAAAAAAGCCATATATATAATCTCTTATTTTTTTAAGTAATTAGCAAGAAATTTCTAAAATATTTTATGATAACTGAGGTTGTTTGCGTTTATTCAATTATTTAATACTTTTATCTTTTTTGTAAATTAATACCAAAGAGGCGTTTCATATCTTTTACGAATACTTTTTTTGTTAAACCCTGTTTAGTTGTAGCTGCACTTATTATAT
>JAEEGG010018601.1_pt1 | contig 14102 bp, 12 predicted proteins | sample 9134161 | NCBI WGS metagenome assembly JAEEGG01 (sample SAMN16246543, study PRJNA631951) | gut metagenome | biome: gut microbiome; feature: rumen; material: CR-attached | host: Bos | place: Iran: Karaj | collected 2018-10 | reverse complement strand
CGGCAATCTTCTCTTTGGTCTCATCGTCTAATTCACGATACTGTCTCTTGTATTCTTTCGTAATCATCGTTTTCTCATAAATAGGTAGGTCAGGTAAAAAAGTCAAGTATAGTAGAGACTATTTTGCTCGGAAGGCAGACAAAATCAAAACGACAAACAGATGATACCCTACCGTACCTTCTGTTTCCGGTAGGTTTTTAACGGGATTACATCTGAGAAAAACAGCATTATACGGGTATAGGGTGGGGATGATACTGAGTTTTCAGCAGTGTAATTCCATCATAATTGCCGGCCTTGTTGACATAGAAAAAACCTCAACAAATCATGGGATATGAAAGGCATAAGACAGTTCCGAGAAAAAGAGTATCTTTGTATTGATGAAACAATATCTCAAAGTATTCTTCCCCTTGGCGGCAATGGTCTTGGGTATCCAGCTATTGGGCGCTCTTGTGTTTCGTTGGGCAGAAGGAACGGTTATTCAATATCCCATACCCATCATTTTCATGCTCTCTTGTTTTTCCGTTCCATTGATATATCTTAGCAAAACCGTAGGAAAGGTTGCGGACCAGAACAGCGTGTTGATTCCACTTTTACCTTGCTCTATCCTTGCCGTGTATATCATGGTCGAATCCCCAAAACCTTGGTGGATTGTTTTGTTTATTGCAAATCTATGCTTGGTTGCCATTGCAGCATTCTTTGCTTTGAACTTACGCAAGGGAGAGATAAAGGAAAAAGTCCAGGAGCGGGATGCATTCAAGAAAATGGCCGCATCCAGTTTGAATCGATTCAAATCATCCTACAATAAGCAATATATTGTGATTTCCAATGTTGGGGTCAAAGATGTTTTATATGAGATGCCTGACGGATGTGTCTTATTTCAACTCCCTGACAATCGGTTGTTCCTGCTGGTAAAACAACCTCATCAGTCAGACGACTTTGAGTTTCTGATTGATGATTTCAGGAACGAGGCGAATGATGATTGGGATGTTTTGGGATACATCGATAATGTTGGGGGTGGCGTATACACGATGTTTGTTTCCGACATCAGCGGTACCCACCAACGCTTTGAAAAGGGCGACCCTTCGTTTATCCCGTTTGATTATTCTCTGCTTGAGAAAGCACATCCAATTCCACCCGCCCAATCATAGCAGTTTTCATATAGATTGCGATTCCTTTGTGTTTTTGACTTCACTTAACAACGGCAGCAGCCACCCTCTGTTGATGTCAATGAATTCCGCCACTTTGCGAAAGTCCCACCAAATGTTCAATATTTCCTTGCTCGGGGGAGCCAAAGCGGACAAATTGCTGAAATCGGCGGTTTGTCCGTTTTCTTTTTCTTCGTAACTACCTGATTCTAAACCATATGTAAAGAGGAACTCATTTTTGGAAAGAGGTTCAATAAGGAATTGTCTTTATCCCTCAACTCACGCTGGATTTCGGCTTTTTCCTGCTCCAATTTATCGAGTTGCTGCATGCAGATTTCCTGCACCTTTGCCGTAGGTGCTGTAGCAAGGTTGTATTCAACCCGGGATATCTTCGTCTCCTTGTGAGCCAAGTTCGTTTTTAGCACCGTTATCTCCTCTGCACCCTCCTCATAATAAATATGGAAAGCGTCGAAAAAATTACAGGCGTGGTAGAGATTTATCACCAGGAAACAATTTGGAGCAGTCACTCTCGCCCCAATGCCCCCACCTACCACACATGCCCGTATCTCAATTTGGCGGGCGGCTTACGCTGGTCGCAACGCTTAACCCTGCAAGGATGAGGGGGACTATAAAAAGAAATTTGCTACCTTTGTATTAAGATAGCAAATCTCCAATACCAATTGAAATGCAACGATCTTTTGTACTACCCAAAGATGAGCGAATCATCGTTAAATACGACATTGATAACAAGCCTGCTGTGGCTGTAATCAATACAAACCTGAAGGACTTTGACGCTAAAGATGTCTTTGCCTGGTCATTAACCCTTGATATGTACTACGATGAGATTCAAGAGGATGGACTACCTACTGACAACGAGTTCAATATCATCCATGACTACATGGAAGAATTATCGAAGAAAATTATAGGCGATTCGGATCATCCAAACGCTTTGTTTTTGGCTCGTGAGTTCTGGGATGGATCATGTAGATTATTGATGCAGGTTTATAGCCCGGATCCTGTCGATAAAATCCTGAGTGACATTATTAAAAGCGAATCTCAACCACGCCCTTTTGAATATAAAATGGAATATGATACAGAATGGAAGGGAGGTTCTTGGTTTTTACAAGATTTCAAATAGCACTTATTGTCTCCATATAATACCTAAGCCATTTGGTATTGCTTTCGATATACGACACCACCTTACGGAAGTCCCACCACAGGTTCTTGAATTCGACTTTCTGGGGAGCCAAAGCGGACAAATCATCGGAAACGACGGTTTGTCCGTTTTCGTTAATGTATTGACTATCAGTATAATAGCAGGAAGCCTTTCCGACAATCCCGGAGAGGCCTCCTGCTAAATTATTGAGATCCAGCATATTACGAATTACGGCCCACTACTGTGTCTGAGGATACTGCTGTGTCTGAGGCTACTGATGCATCCAAGGCCAATACTGTGCCCAAGGCCAATACTGTGTCCGAGGCTACTGCCGCATCCCCAGGGCGAGGTATCGGTCTACAGGTCGTCGATGGGATTCCGGCCGGAGGTGGAGTTGGTCAGGATGCCTGAATAGACATTCGAGTAGGTCAGGATCACGTGCCAGGTCGAGCGGTCCTTCACGTCGGCATCCAGGGTGATCGTGCCGTTCGGAAGGGTATAGACGGCGAGGTTGTTGTCGGTCGAGGTCTTCGGCTCGACGCCATATTTCTGCGTCAGGGAGGCCTTCAGGGAGTCGTAGGCATCCTCGAGGGCATCCCAGTCCGAAATGACCGGGAAATCAACCCGGACTTCCTGGACCGGATTGCTGCCCGAGGGCGTAATCTTGCAGCCGCTGTATCCTGCGAAATCACCGGTATAGGCACCGCCGCCGGCATTCCGGAATCCGGCCTTGACCAGCTCCGATCCAAAAGCCGAAAGGGATCCGGTCATGGGAATTCCCCGGAAAGACAGGACAGAAGACGCCGACGGGGTGACGGGGGTGCTGTTGCCGGACTTCGCCGAGCCCCTGTTCTTCCCGATTCCGAGCTCCCGCTCCAGATCCTTGACGGAGATGTCGTCCGAGGCGTCCCCGCCGGTGGTCGTCTCTTCGGTCTGGCCTTTCGGCTTGAACCAGCCGCCGGAGTCCTCCGTATTCTCCTTGCCCAACCCGCCGGGAAGGGAAATCACGCTTCCGAAACGGTCCGAGCACAATTTCACCGCCAAAAGAATGACCAGCAAGGTCAGGACCAGTCTGATGAGTTTTTTCATATCCGATTGATGATTAGCCATCACAAATATAAACAAATAATCCGCATAGTTTTGCTACTTTTGCAAGAACGATTGATAGACTATGGATAGAAGACTGTTCCTGAAAAGCCTGGCAGGCACCGGCGCGCTCATCGCCACCTCCCAACTTCCCTCCTGGGGCGGGGAGAAATCCGACACCGTCCCCTCCGGGCATTCCGACCGGCCGGAGGTATTCCCCGAAAGGGGCACGTGGGAGCGCCTGTCGCTGAGTTATGCGGTCGTGAACATCGGCCTGGAGCGGCCCTTCTCCGTCCTGCACCTGACCGACTCGCACCTCGCGGCCGCCTATCCCGAAGAGAACGACAAGAAGCAAAAACTCCACATCCGCCGCACCCAGACCTTCGGCGGGCACCAGGAAGAAGCCCTGCGGGACGCCCTCGACTGGGCGAAGGAGCACGTGGACTACGTCGTCCACACCGGCGACCTCATCGACTGGCAGAGCGAAGCCAACTTCGACCTGGTCCGGAAATACTTCGGAGACGGGTACATCGGGAGCCTGGGCAACCATGAATTCTCCCCCGACATGTGGCTCAGCGAGCCCAAGGAGAGCCGGGACGAAGCGTGGAAAGACCGGACCCGGGCGAAACTCCAGGAAGTCTACCCCTTCGACGTGCGTTTCGCTTCCCAGGTCGCGAACGGTGTCAATTTCGTCACCCTGGACGACGTCTTCGGCTATGTCACCTGGGAGCAGGTGAACCGTTTCCGGGAAGAGGTCAAGAAGGGGCTCCCCATCGTCCTGTGCATGCACGTGCCCTTCTTCACCGAGACCATCTGGCGCGCCGAGACCCGTTTCTGGATCAAGGGCGGCAAGATGGAAGGCAACGGCACCCTCGCAGAGCCGGTCGGAGACTACAAGATCCAGCTGGAAGACCCCGTCACGCGGGACTTCATCGCCTACCTGAAGCAGGAGCCCCTGCTGAAATGCATCCTCACCGGCCACCTGCACATCACGGTCGAAGACCAGTTCTCCCCCACCTGCCGCGAATACGTCACCGCCGGCGGCTTCCTCTTCCACGGACGCGAAGTGATATTCATTTAAAACACATACGACTATGAAACCCTTGCACATCCTCTTTGCCGCCTTCGCCCTGGCCGCCTGCCTGTCCTGCGGCAAGGACCCCTCCCTGCAGACCGAAATCCGCGAATACGCCGACTCCACGGCCCATTCCTACCTGACCCTGCACGCCGAACTCCCGGTCGGAGCCACCCCGGCGGCCCGGCTGATCCGCCAGGCCCTCGTCGAAGTGATGGACGCCCAGCTGAGCCAGATTGCGCCCGGCGAGGCGGACCGTTATTTCCCGCGCTTCGCGGGGAACATCGACGACACCGACGCCCTGCTGACCTATTATAAGGACCAGACCCTGGGCGAAATCGGGAAGCTCTCCCAGGAAGACGCCGACGAGCGCGAGCACTTCATCCGCGAGGATGTCGAACTCACGGAAGAGCAGAAAGCCGAAATCCTGGCCGGCATCCCCTCCTGGAGCTATGACTTCAAACTCGAGAAACTCTCCGAGACCCCCGGCTACGTAGTCTTCCAGTCCCAGAACTACATCTATATGGGCGGTGCCCACGGCGGTGTCACGGGCGACGGATACCTGACCTTCGACAGGAAGACCGGAAAGCGGATCGAAACGATGCTGGACCCGGCCTGCACCGCCGATATCCAGCCCTTGCTGGTCAAAGGCCTGCTGGGATACTACGGTGAATTCGACCTCAAGATGTCCGAGGAAGAGCTGAAGGAGCACCTCCAACTGGAGGGCGACCTGATCCCCCTGCCGGCCTGGACGCCCTATCCGACGGCGGACGGCCTCTGTTTCGTCTATCAGCAGTACGAGATCGCCAGCTATGCCGACGGCATGCCGGCCTTCACGCTTCCTTTCGACGAAGTCCAGCCTTATCTGACCCCCGAAGCCCGGGCCATCCTCTAAGGTTCAATAGACCAGGTCGCGGAACCGGCGCACCCGGTGAAAGGTCACGATGTCTCCGTCGTGGGCCGTACGGGCGCGTTCGTCGCCGGAACGGCTGACGATGCAGAGGTCGTCCCCGTCTATGATCATCGTGGCATAATGGCGCGCCGAATGGTCCGTGGGCCCGACCGCCACCAGGCCGGCGAAGGTCCAGCGGAGCAGGTCCGGCGAATAGGACAGCGCGAGCCGCCTCCTGCCGTTCATCCGCCCGTCGATCTGCGAATGCAGCAGCCAGTACAACTGCGTCTCGGCATCATACACGATATGGAACTTCAAGTCCGCGCCCGGGATGTGCGTGAAATAGACCTCCCCCTCGTTCTTCTGCAGGCGCCCGATCGCCAGCGAGCCGTCTTCTCTTTCATAGCCCCGGAGCATCACGCCGATGTCCGGGAAACCCGTCGAGGCGCGCGCCATCAGCACCACGGAACGGCCCGTGGAATCGTAGAACGGGCGCTGGGGGTCGTGGACGCGGACCACATTCGTCTCCAGCAAGCCGGCGTGCCCGGGCGCGGTGACCGGAATCCCGGAAGGGCGCGCGGCTTCCATGTCGGCGTCGGGATCGTAGAGTTCTGAAAATTTCCAGGCGGACGCCTGCGTCAGGTCGTCATCCACCCGCGCCTGCATCAGCACCGGCCCCACCCCGGGCCAGGGATGCGGCTCGGCGACCCATTTCTCATAGACGAGCGTCACCTTGCCGTCATAAAAGTCGACCGCCGTGCAGCTCTGGTGCCAGCGCGGCTCGGGGCAGAGCACGGACGGCTCGGACCAGGTCTCGCCATTATCGTCGCTGCGCGTGGCGAGCAGGCGCCCGGAATGGCCGACCATATAGAGACTCTTCCCTGCCTTGAACAGGATCTCATGCATCATCGGGATGCGGGCGGAGGTCTCGCGCCAGGTCCGGCCCTTGTCGTCGGACAGCAGCACGCGAATCTGGTTGCCGGCCTTGTAGTCGCCGAAATCGGACTTGGGGCCATCCAGGGCGTAAGTCCCCGGTCCGCCGTAGTCCACCGCCACGACGAAACGGCCGTCGAAGCCCTCGACGATGCCGGGCGTGTAAAGGTAAATGCTGTCGGGCTGCGGCGAGACGGCGATCACCTGCTCGGTGGCGATGATGCGCCCGCAGTTATTTTGCTGATGGCAGGCGCACACCAGCAAGACCGCGGCCACAGCCGTGAGGTTGCGTCTCGCCATCCTAATCGAAATTGCGCGTGGCGAAAGGCAACGCCAGCCGGATCGAGTGGTGCCAGTATTCCCAGTTGTGGACGCCGTTGCGCACGCGCAGTTCGCTCTTCACCTTGCGGTCGCGCATCTTCTGGTACAGTTCGAGGCTCAAGTCCAGCAGGAAGTCGTCGTCGCCGCAGTCGATGAACCATTTCACCGTGCGCAGCTTCTCGAGCGTGGCCTCATCGGCGTTTTCAACGAAATCCAGGGCATTGAGCTCGTGCACCGCCTGGCACACATAGTACAGGCAATCCTTCTTCTCCTCGTTGCGGCGCACGCCGGCGCTGTCCCGGTTGTCCAGCCAGGCGCTCATCGCATAGCAGCTGGAGAACTTGTCCGGATGCCGCTGGGCATAGACGGTCGATCCGCCGCCGCCCATCGACAGGCCCATCACGGCGCGGTGGCCCTTGTCTCCAATGATACGGTATTTCTTCTCCACGGCAGGGAGGAATTCCTGGAAGAAGAAGTCCTCGTAGCTCCAGCCCGGCATGTTGAAGTAGCCGTTCCAGGTGTTGTGCGTATCCTTGCCGCCGGCGTTGGGCATCACGATGACCATCTCGCAGGCCTCGCCCGAGCCGATCAGTTCGTCAACTACCATCTGCATGTTGCCTTTCTGGACCCAGGCCGTGTAGTCGTCGCTCAGGCCGTGCAGCAGATAGACCACCGGGTAGGTTTTGTCCGTCTGATCGAAGCCGCCCGGCAGATAGACGTTGTACTTGACCTCGGCGCCCAGGATCTCGCTGAAGAGCTTGTCGGTGACGATCTTGCCCGCCCGGGCGGAAAGCGCCGGCACCAGCAGGGCCAGGCACAGAAGAGATGCGATTCTTTTCATATTCTTTTCAGATTTGATTTCAATGTTTCAAAGATAAGGATTTTGCGAGAGTTTCCTTACCTTTGCGGGAAAGAAAGACTATGGGAAAGACAAAATGGATAACCGGCCTGCTCGGCTGGGTGACGTTCGGTCCGATCGGGGCGCTGATCGGATATTTCCTGGGCTCTGCCGTAGAAACCTACATCGATATGGCGCGGCAGATTCCGGGAAGCGGGTCCGGCCAGGGAAGCAGCCAGGGCGGATACGGCCGCGGCGGCTCCTACGGCGGCGGATACAACCAGGGCGGTTATCAGCGCACGACCGGCGGCTACAGCCAGGGCGGCGGCTACACGGCGACCCAGCAGCGCAACAGCTTCATGGTCAGCCTCCTGGTCCTTTCGTCGGCCGTCATCCGCGCCGACGGGAAGACCCTCCAGTCCGAACTGGACTACGTGCGCAATTTCGTGCGGAGCAATTTCGGCGAAGCCGCCACCTACCAGGCGATGTCGATCCTGAGCGACCTCAACACCAAGCAGGTCAACATCTACGAGGTCGGCGCCCAGATCGCCTCCTACATGAACTACTCCCAGCGCCTGCAGCTCTTCGACTACCTCGCGCGCCTGGCCGCCGCCGACGGCGACTTCAGCGCCTCCGAGAAATCCGTCCTCGAGGCCATCGCCTCCGCGATCCGGATCAACGCCTCCGACGCCGCCTCCGTCATCGCGATGTTCTACAAGGATACCACTTCCGCCTACGAAGTCCTGGAGATCTCCCCCAACGCCACGGACGACGAAGTCAAGAGCGCCTACCGCCGGATGGCCATGAAGAACCACCCGGACAAAGTCTCCACCCTCGGCCCCGAAGTACAAAAAGCGGCCGAAGAAAAATTCCGCAAGATCCAGGAAGCCTACGAGACGATCAAGAAGCAGCGCGGGATGAGTTGATTTACCGGCGGATTACCGGCGCTTGCGAAGACTTCGAAGGCTGGCCTCCGACAATGACGGGCCAGCCCTTTTTCCATTCCACGCGGTCCATCAGGAGGCAACGGCCCTTGTAATCATTGCCCGACCAGTAGGAATGGTAATACAACCAGTCATTCCCGGCATCGTCCCGGACCAGGGCAGAATTGTGCCCCGTACCACGGAAAGTGGCATCCGGAGAAGAGGAGGAGAGGATCGTATACTGATAATCATCATCCAGGAACGATTTGCCCGAAGGATCCGTATAGGGGCCCAGTATGTTTCGGGAACGGGCGACTACCACATGATAAGTGCTGCGTGCACCATTGCAACAGGACCCGCGGGAGGCGAATACATAATACCAGCCGCCTCGTTTGACTACATAGGCGCCTTCGGTATTGATGGCCGATATCTGGACCGGTCGGGCACCCTCTTTAATGGAAAGACCGTCAGGAGCCAACTCCACGGCCCATATGCCGCTGCCTTTGCCGAAACTGCCCCAGAAAAGATAGCGTTTCCCCCTGTCTTCGAAAAAAACGGGATCGATCGAATTCATCACGCCGGTATTGTCGGCGCTGACGATCATCCCACGGTCGTGGAAGGGTCCGGTGGGGCTGTCACTCACCGCAACGCCGCTCGCACTCCGGACATGGTCACCCCAGTGCCCCATCGCGTAGTAAAGGACATAACGCCCGTCAATGCGGTTGACGTCCGGCGCCCAGAGAACCCCGCCGGGGCTCCACTCCGGAGCTTCACCGCCGGCAAACCCGTCCCCGACAAACTCCCAGTGCACCATATCCTTCGACCGGTAAACCGGCAGCCTGACAAATCCGTCTCCCTGTCTGATACGGGTGGAATAAGCATAGAACCAACCGCTCCCATCCCGGTCATCAATGACGCTGGGATCCGGGCAATCGCTTGAAAGAACCGGATTGGAATAGGTGGGTGACGGTCCCGGGACCGCATTCCCGCATGAAACGACGAAAAAAGACAGCACCCAGACGACGGTACTTGAAAGGAAAAATCTACGCGTATCCATGGTCTAAATATAGGTAGTTTTTCGTATATTTGTTTAGATAGACACGAATTCTTGTTCCCATGCAGAAAAAACTGATCCTGACCCTCGCCCTGATTCTAGCCGCCGGAATGCTCCGTGCCCAGACCACCCCTCCTGACACGACGAAAACCTCTGCACTGACTTGCTCCGAAGCACAGCCCGGACAGCCCAACCAGTGGATCGCCTTCCGGAAAGATGTCACGCTTGATGAAGTCCCGGCCGAAGCCATCGCGAAGATTGCCGCCGACAGCAAGTACTGGCTTTGGGTCAACGGTACGCTGGCCGTCTTCGAGGGCTCCCTCAAGCGCGGGCCCAATCCCGACGACAGTTATTTCGACGAAGTGGACCTGGCTCCCTACCTGCGCAAGGGAGAGAACCGTATCGCATTGCTGCTCTGGCACTTCGGCAAGCAGGGTTTCTCCCATAAGAACAGCGGACGGGCGCAGTTGGTTTTCGACTGTCCGGCGGCGGGTATCGGGAGCGAAGGCTGGCTCTGCCGCATCCATCCGGCCTACGGCACCGCCCAGTGTCCTCCTCCCAATTATCGCCTTCCGGAGTCCAGCATCTCCTTTGACGCCCGCAAGGACATCGAAGGCTGGCAGACCGGCAGTTTGGAGGATTTCGCGCCCGCACAAGCCGTGGAAAGCAGCCTCGGCGCCCTGCATCTCCGCCCCATTCCCCAATGGAAAGACTTCGGCATCAAGAAGTTGAAATTCGAGACCCGCCGCGGCGCCACATGCGACACCGTGATCGCGCGCCTGCCGCACAATATGCAGATGACGCCCATCCTCCAGATCCGGGACGAGCAGGGCGGACACCGCATCCTCATCGAGACCGACCATGCCTTCATCGGCAGCACAGAGAACCTCCGCGCCGAATACATCACCCGCGCCGGAGCCCAGACCTACGAATCCCTGGGATGGCTCAACGGCCTCAAGCTCATCCTGACCGTCGAGCACGGCGCCACCGTCACCGGCCTGAAATACCGCGAGACCGGCTATGACACCTGGCCGGAAGGGCATTTCTCCTGCAGCGACCCCTTCTACAACCGCTTCTGGGAGAAAGGCTTGCGCACGATCTACGTCAACGCCCGCGACACCTTCTTCGACTGTCCGGAGCGTGAGCGCGCGCAGTGGTGGGGTGACATCGTCGTGATCCTGAACGAATGCTTCTACACCTATTCCACCTCCCTGCACGCCCTGGTCCGCAAGGGTATCCGGGAACTCTGCGACTGGCAGAAGGCGGACGGCAGCCTGTATGCCCCCGTCCCCGCCGGCAACTGGATCAAGGAACTGCCGGTGCAGTCTCTGGCCGCCGTCAGCCGCTACGGTCTCTGGAGCTATTATATGAATACCGGCGACCGGGAGACGGTCGAGCACTGCTACCCCGCCGTCCGGAAATACCTCGACTGCTACACGATCGGTCCCGACGGCCTCACGGAATACCGCACCGCAGGCTGGAACTGGGGCGACTGGGGCGACAACCGCGACATGCACCTGCTCCAGACGACCTGGTACTGCATCGCTCTGGACGGCGCCATCCGGATGGCCCGGCTTCTGGATCAGACAGAGGACGCAGCACGCTGGGAAGAGCGTCTGGACGGCGTGCGCAAGGCCCTCAACGATGTCTGCTGGACCGGCGCGGGCTACCGCCATCCTGCCTATGAGGAGGAAACGGACGACCGCGTCCAGGCTCTCGCCGTCCTGGGCGGCGTGGCCGGACCGGACAAATTTGACGCCCTTCTCGAGGTTTTCAAGAAAGAAGAGCACGCCAGCTGCTTCATGGAGAAATACGTCATGGAAGCCCTCTTCGAGATGGGACATGGCGACTATGCGCTGGAACGCGCCAGCCGGCGCTACGACTTCATGGTCAACCATCCCGATTACGACACCCTGTTCGAGAGTTGGGAGGTCGGCGTCAAAGACTGGCGCTGCGGCTCGGTCAACCATGCCTGGACGGGCGCCCCGCTGGCCGTCCTGCCGACGAAGATGTTTGGCCTCTACCCGCTGGAAGCAGGCTGGAAGCGTTTTGCGGCTTGTCCGGACCCGGTCATTTTCGACCGTTGTGAACTGGATTTCCCGACCGTAGCCGGCACGGTGAAGATGTCGCTGCGTAAGAAACGGGGCCGCATCGTCTGGTGCCTGGATGTACCGGAAGGAACGACGGCTGCCGTCATTATCCCCTGGGCTTTCACCAAGGCTTCCATCGACCGTACTCCCTGCAGTGCGCAGGAGCTCACACTGGGTCAGGGAAAGCATAAAATCCGGCTGAAATTAGCAGAATAATCCGTATCTTGCGAAAGATTTCATTCCGATACGCATGGGTAGCATCCTGATAAAAAATATCCTTCTGGGCGATGCCAGGCGTAACGTCCTCATCGAGGGCAAGCGTTTCGCCTGCCTGGACGCTGCGGAGGGTGCCGTCGCCGAGACCGTCCTCGACGGCAGCGGCAAGGCGCTCCTTCCCGGCCTGTACAACACGCATACGCACGCTCCGATGACCTTGCTGCGCGGCTACGGGGACGATACGCCCCTGGAGGCCTGGCTGCACGATTATGTCTGGCCCAAGGAGGCCGGATTCGACAGCGGGGATATCCGCCGGGGCTATGACATCGCCGTCCGGGAGATGGTCCAGACCGGTACCGTATTTTGCAATGAGATGTATTTCGGCATCCGGGAGGCAGTAGACGCAATCGAAAAGAGCGGGCTGCGCGCCTGCATCGGCCTGACCATCCTGGAAGGGCATCCGCTCTCCATGACGGAGGAGGAATTCGACTTTTTGAAGGAATGGCAGGATCCCACCGGCGGGCGCATCCAGTGGGCCGTAACCCCCCATGCGCTCTATACCGTCAGGCCGGAACTGCTGAGATGGACGGCACAGTTTGCCCGCGAGAACGGCCTGATCCTCCACACGCATCTTGCAGAGACCCGTACGGAGAATGACAATTGCGTCCGGGACCACGGGATGCGGCCGGTAGCCTACCTGGATTCGCTGGGGCTGCTGGGACCGAACACGGTCGTCGCCCATTGCGTGCACGTCAACGACGAGGAGGCCGACCTGCTCGCCGAGCGGCAGGTGACGATCTCCCACTGCCCCTGCTCCAACATGAAACTGGGCTCCGGTATCTTCCCATACGCGCGCCTGATCAAGGCGGGCTGCCGCATCACCCTGGGCACCGACGGCGCCTCTTCCAGCAACAATCTGGACCTGCGCGAGGCGATGAAATTCGCCGCCCTGCTGGCGAAAGTCGGGGGTGACCCGCAACTGCTGCCGGCCTCGCAGGTCTTCGACTGGGCGACCCGCTGCGGCGCGGAGGCTTTCGGCATCGATGCGGGCGTCATCGCAGAAGGCAAACTGGCGGATTGCATCCTGGTAGACATGGATAACGTCAAGATGCAGCCCTGCCACAATCTCATCTCCAATTTCGTCTATTCCGCCGACTCGTCCTGCATCGCGGGCGTGGTCTGTGACGGTCATATCATTTACCAACGATGAAAAGAATCCTTTCCCTGATCCTGCTTGTCCTGCTTCCCCTGACGGGACAAGCCAAGAATGCCGTCGCCTTCGGCTGGGGCGACAGCGGCCGCCACTACCCTGCCGCGGAAAAACCGGCTTTTGACAAAGTGGCTTTCCCCTTTGCCGCTTGGCGCGGCGAACGGGTCAACGCCCAGGCGCTGGTCTGGAGTCCGGAAGCCCTTGCCGGCGCAACCGTCGAAGCCGGGGCCCTGCGCTGCGGCAAGGTCGTCCTGCCCTCCTCCGCCTTGAAGGCCTCCTTCGTCAGCTATGTCATCGGCGACAAACTGGCCGAAGGTTACCAGCAGTGCGGCAAGCGCGACACGGTCAACTGGGAAGCTATCCGAGAAGCCGACCTGATCGGACGCCATGAGCGTATCGACATCCCTGCGGGGACGGTCCAACCCGTCTGGCTCAGCATCGACGTGCCTGCCGATGCGGCGCCGGGACGCTACAAAGGCAGCCTGACCCTCCGGAGCGGTGCCAAGATGCTGACACTCCCCTACACCCTGACCGTCGGCACCCGGACCCTGACTCCCCCTTCGGAACGTCCCTTCCATCTGGACCTCTGGCAGAATCCCTACACGTTTGCGCGGGTTGCGGGTGTCCGGCTCTGGAGCCCGGAGCACTTCGCCGCGATGAGGCCCGTGATGGAGAATCTTGCCCGTGCCGGCCAGAAGGTGATCACGGCGACCCTGATGAACCGTCCCTGGAACGGACAGACCGAGGATGCCTTCGGCTCGATGGTCACCAAGATCCGCAGGGCGGACGGTTCCTGGCTCTATGACTATACCGTTTTCGACAAGTGGGTGGAGTTTATGATGAGCGTGGGCATCGACCGGCAGATCAACTGCTACACCCTGATTCCCTGGAAGTTGGCATTCGAGTACTTCGATCAGGCTACCGGCGCCGTCACCACCGTGCTGGCGCCGACCGATTCTCCGGAATACGAGGACTACTGGGGTAGTTTCATCCTGGATTTCTCCCGTCACCTGCGTGAGAAAGGATGGTTCGAGAAGACGATGATCGCGATGGACGAGCGGGGCGAGGAAGCCATGCGGAACGCCCTCAGCGTCATCCACAAATACGAGCCCGAGATGAGGGTCGCCCTGGCGGGCAACTACCACGCCTCCGTCGCCGACGAG
>JAEEGG010018597.1_pt1 | contig 14103 bp, 14 predicted proteins | sample 9134161 | NCBI WGS metagenome assembly JAEEGG01 (sample SAMN16246543, study PRJNA631951) | gut metagenome | biome: gut microbiome; feature: rumen; material: CR-attached | host: Bos | place: Iran: Karaj | collected 2018-10 | reverse complement strand
CTTTCGAATTTCTCTAAGAAACCACTCTGTGCATACTACATGATAGAGAAATAAAGATAACGATTCAATATCTCGCCCTTACTTCTGACCCTATGTAGTGCTTTTTGGATTTTCATATTTTCCATTTTTCCTTCCCAAATTGCACACCTTCCAGGCTCACCTCCTTCACAAATGATCAAATCACCTTTTTGTATGCCATACCTTTCGTCTTCACCATCTTCAAATTTCATCTCAAGTATATCACTAAGATCAAATTCACCCCATCTTACATTTATATTGCGTAAATATGGTTGATACTCGCCTTTATTCTTTTGCTTATCGAGCATTTTCCCTAAACAAGAATCAGTTAATTCTCCAATGTTTTTCTCTTCCCATCCCTCTTTTGGTTTCATTGCTTTAGCAAGGGATTTTTGGAAGAGTGTTCGAGCCTCTGCAAGTTGCTTTTCAGCATTAGCTTTCAACTTATCAATATTCTCAAATGCCGCATCCAATCGCTCAACAATGCGCTGTTGCTCTGCAAGAGGAGGTGTTGGTACTTTATATTTTGAAAGCCATACGGTACTCATATTTTTTTGTGCAGCACCAGTTGAGGACTCGATACAATCTTTCTCGAAACCATTCGAATTCAGGAAGTAGAATAAAAAGGGAATATATAAGTCATTATTCTTAATTCGTAAACACCCCACTCGCTGATTCAAATAAGCAGGCATCATATTCTTGTCTAGAATTCCAACTCGCCCCACATTTCCAGTTAAAGAGATAAGTAAATCATCTTCTTTTAGAAGATATCTTTTAAGTTCATCCTTAGTATTAGAAGGATAATACTTGGGATCTTTATCCTCAATAAATCCCTTTTGAACATTTGTAATCCTTATTACACGAATACCATCTGAGACATATTGATTACTCTTAAATGCAAATCCATTTAAAATATCGCAGACCTCCCCTAACTTCTTATATGTCCAGCCTTCTTTCATGCCTCGTCCTCCTCAGATGATTCGTCATCCTTCTTATACTTATTGACGAGATCTTCAGCTTTCCCGTACAATTCTCTAATCTCCAGCCTTAAACGGTCCTGATCCTCGGGACTAGCCTCAAAAAACTTTTCTTGTAGTTCGTCAACCTGCTCCAACAATGCATGATATTCGGCTTTTTCTTCTTCTGTAAAGCGGTGATGAATGATATAATCATCACTATCCTCGTCAACAAAACCGAAAACATCGTCAATATCGTCTTTCCAAAACTCTTCCTGAATAGTATCCATGATTTCTCCAGCCTCACACCCTAGAGACAGAATATTATCAAATACTTCCTGAGGCGTGCGCTCGTCAACCTCCTCAACTTTGTGTGGATTTTTTACGCTCAAATCCAAATCGTCACCAAGTTCTGAGGCATCAATCGTCCACGAATATTCGCTATCCTCGCGTGTTTTCTGCTTAGCCAGGAAGTCAGCCAAATCAGCCTCAGTCATAGGTTGGGTTTTGGTAAAGTGCTTATCTATCTGATAGTACCAAATCTTCTGAGTGGGTTCGCCCTTGGTAAAGAACAACACCACCGTTTTTACACCAGCACCGGTGAATACTCCGCTTGGCAAATCGAGTACGGTATGCAGGTTGCACTCGTCTAACAGCTTGCGTCTCAGCGCAGTAGCGTCACCATTACTCAGGAAAGTATTCTTAATAACGATACCTGCACGTCCTCCAGCCTTCATCATCTTAATGAAATGCTGCAGGAACATATAGGCTGTTTCGCTACTTTTGATCGGGAAATTCTGCTGTACTTCATCGCGCTCGCTACCACCAAATGGCGGATTTGCCAACACTACATCCTTCTGATCCGAAGGCTGGATATTGGCCAGATTCTCCGAAAGAGTATTGGTGCGCACGATGTTGGGAGACTGCACTCCATGCAGAATCATGTTCATCATAGCGATGATATAGGCCAAACCTTTAAGTTCCTTTCCGTAAAAAGTTTTCGTTTGTAAAATTTCCTCTTCACTACTGGTCAAGCCTGGTTTTGAGTGCATATAGCTATAAGCTTCGCAAAGGAATCCAGCCGAACCACAAGCGCCGTCATAAACTGTTTCGCCCACCTGAGGATTCACACTCTTTACGATGGTACGAATCAATGGACGTGGTGTGTAATACTCGCCACCATTACGACCAGCATTACCCATCTGACGCAGACGATCCTCGTAAATCTGAGTCATCTCATGGCGGTTATCTGCTGTCTGGAACTTCAGTTCGTCGATACGTTCTATCACATCGCGCAGGTTGTAACCACTCGAAATCTTATTCTTAATTTCGGTAAAGATCACACCCACTTTATACTCGATGGTATCTACGTCGAAGCGCTCCTTAAATCCCTGCAGATATGGGAAAAGTCGCTGATTTACAAAATCTATCAGGTCGTCGCCCACCAAAGCACGAGCACGATCGTATTCACCATTCGCATCGAGCGGCATTGCCCACTCGTGCCATTGATATTCGCCGCTTATAATACGTGTATATGCTTTATCTTCGAGCTCAGCTGCCTGTTCGCGGGTAAGCTCCAGATCGTCGAGATACTTTAAAAAGAGTACCCAACTGCTCTGCTCTACATAATCAAGAGCTGTGCTACATCCATCGTCATGATGTAGCGTGTTATCTATTGCTTTAAATGATGATTCAAATGCCATTATTGTCTAATTATTAAATGCCCTGCAAAGATAACACAAATATATCGAAAAACAACACGTTTTCGGGGATTTTCTTTAAAAATTTCCCAAAATGTTTGGAACTTATTGGAAATGTTTTTATCTTTGCACCGTCAGAACATCTGTTTTGGCTATCCGGGTAGAATCCCGCGAGGGGCAAGGCTTTATCGATACTGCCCATTTAAAAACCACCTTTCGGGGTGGTTCTTTTATTTTGTATATTTCACCATAAAGTATTTGATATATGATTCGCCTAATGTGTCTTTGCGAACAATAGAGATATATTTCTTTCCTTTTATTACAAGAACCTCTATTGCTTCTGGATTCAGTTCGAAGTAATGCTTTATACTCTTAGCCAATGGACGAGGTTCATAATTAGAAACCATATGAAGCAACACACGGTTAGTTTGACCAACAGATTCTTTTAAACGATTATCAACCGAGTTCGATCCCGAAATGGTTTTTAAATCAAACAGTTTATATACACCCTTGCGTTCAAAAATAAAGTCAGGCGTTCTAAACCTCTTGGGATTTGGCAATATAAAAACACGATAACCATGCTCAACAGCTTTCCTTGCTGCATTAATCAAATTCTGATAGTCATCACATGTATCACCCGCAGCGCTAAAGATCTTCTCTTCATTCTCAACTGGTTCGAATGCTGGATGTTCAGCAATGCGTCGTAGTTGAGTATAAAAACCAGCTCCACTAAAATTGGGCAAATCTTCCAATAACGTATCAAGATTTTGATATGGAGGCTCGCATACCAACATGCAAGTCTCCTCTAATATAGAATATCCTTCCGTTAAATTCTCTTCAGACATAGTTGATTCATTTACAATTGCAAAGATACAAATAAAAAGCGATGTAACAAATAATTAGCTAGAAAAATCCCATATTTCTTAAAGAATCTCTCTTAATTCCATAATATCGAGCATATGGAATATCACATGATCAATTTCGGCATGCCAGCTCTCATGGAAATGTCCGTAATACCAATATCTTAAAGGATGATTCTTGCTATAAAGATAACTATAGATATCGTCCATCACCTGACGCTCATACCTTACGTCTTCCAACAAATCAACATCATGCGCAGCCCAGCTTTCCAAGAAATGGTGTGATGATAATTCACAGAACGATGGTGAAGTATGGGTAATTATGGTATCGACAGCGCATTGCTGATCAATTTTATTAAGCTTCTCCTTGTTAAATTCAGGGAGTTCATTTGACCAATAAACATTTGGCAAAAGAGGATCATTTGGATTGGGTATATGAAATTTATTAGATGTCATACGAAGAGTTCTGTCGATGGATGTTGCACCACCTACACAAAGAATCGTATGACCACAAGCCTTAATTACCGAATAATCACATAACGTACGCCAGCGTTGGTGTTTTATTGGCAGTCTGTTGAAATAAGCAGGATTATCATGATTTCCTCTTATAAAAACTATCCAGTTATTGGATTTTGAAAGCCGGTCGCGACAACGATTGTAAACAGCCTCATAATAGCCGGGCCTTTCAAAACCGAATCCACAATCACCAGCTACAATGATAAGTGTATCAGTCATTTCATACTGTACGCAGCACTTAAATACGAGCTGAGTAAAATCACCATGAATATCGCCACTAACTACGATTTTCTTGGCGCGAGGGTATTCTACGATATTGCAGTTTCTGTTCACTATTTTTATTTGTATTATTGCATGCAAAGATACACCAAATAAGTGAAATAAAGAAAAAAACTAAGAATAAAAATAATCGTCTTTCAACAAAAACAAGGGTTTAGAGAGAATGATTCAACTTTTTCTAGGGTAGTACAGTTTCCCCTCTATAGCTCCATGTTGAGTGGTAGTTCGGAATTTCCGAACAACCACTGTCTCGTCCAATTCCTTGTCCTCAAAGGATACTTTTCTCATCAAATCCTTTCCGGCCGAATTCTTCTTGTAATTGTCGCGCCACTGTCGCGACAATTTGTTTTCCGTACTCAGCGCGCTGATTATCAAGTACTTCGCGATTGATGCGCTCGCCAATATGCCAGTACATCATGGTCTGGGCATAGTTGGCTGTAGCAGCGACCTGTCCACGCGCCTGTTCAATGATCTGACGCAAATCCTGTATCAGAGATTGTCCCGTCAGTGATGAGACTATTTGCTTTTTATCTTCGATTTCCTTCATTGCCTTTTCTAATTGTGTACGCTTTGCGTACAATATTACAGATAATTCTGTTTAAACTCCTGCAGATTGGCAGCCCTGGCCCATTGTTCAATCAGTTTTTCTTGGCACTCATCTATTTGCCAGTTTGCTGGGCTTCCTTCGCAGCCTTCAGCATAGCTACTTGACGTAATGCTTGCTGTCGCGTAGCTCGCGATGATGGACGCCCCAATGAGCGGCGCACCTGCTGTGCAGAGTCCTGCATGCTCTGATAGATTAAATCTAGAAAAATCTTCTGTCCCATCTTATAACCTCGTATATCTGCTCTATTTTCATTTTGATAGTTCTTTTGGGTGCAAATATACAAAAGATTTCTTATATAAAATCACTTCTCCCCAAAAAGTCCAAAAATATTTGGAACCTATTGAAAATATTACTATATTCATCGCATCTTTATTTAATACGAATAAACCTAACATTTGTTTTTGGCTTAGGCTTGCAAACTCCGCTAAAATGCAAAAAACGAACCTCTAAACTCCGCTAAAATGCATGTAGAGACGATAGCACCACACCGCACGCCGCACGCCGCAACTTTTTGGTTTTGCGGTGTGGATGGGTGCGATGGTGGAGGCAGATTAATTAGTATTATAAATATTATATATTATTATATATATTATAATATATATAATAATATATAATATTCTAAAGACAAGATGCTGCGAGTGTGAAGTACGGAAAAGTTGCGGCGTGCGGCGTGCGGTGTGGAGGTGAGCACAGGAGACGAGGTTATACTTATTTGAGCGAAATCCGTAATTTTTGAGGCGGAAAAATTACGGTTCTTGGCGTACGAAATGGATAACCAAAATATTTTTGCTTTTTGATTAAAAAAGTGGCTAAAATATTTGGTTGTTTGAGATATTTTTTGTACCTTTGCAACGTTAATCAAAAACAAAGCGCGCACAACTTTTGAGAGACACAAACAACACTTAGTTATTAACCATTTTAAAATTAAAACACACAACATTATGGCAAAGATTTTTTATCTGTTGAAGCAGAACAACATCAAGAACTCGAAGATTTACGGTAAGTGGTTTGCCCACGGAAAAACCATCGAAACACTGAACACCCGCAAGATGGCCAACCACATCTCGGAACACGGAAGCATCTACACCCCAGACGTGGTATTCGGAGTACTGGAGAAATTCAGAAGCTGTCTGCTGGAAATGCTACTGAACTCGAAACGAGTAAAGATCGACGGTCTGGGCATCTTCTTCACCACCCTGGAGAACGAGAAAGGTGGAGCCCTGAAAAAGGAGGATTTCTCGCCAGCCAAGAACCTGAAAGCCCTGCACATTAGATTCCTACCCGACCAGGAGGCTGAGACGAACATCTCGAGCAGAGAGTTTATCAAGAAGGCTGAGTTTGTGAATGCTGAGACATTTGCAGGACAGCTGACCGAGGAGGAGGAGGAGGATAAACCAAGTAACAGTGGCGGAAGCGGTAGCAATACCGGTGGCAACACAGGTGGTAATACCGGAGGCGGCAATCAGCCCAGCAACCCAGGTAGTGGCGGCTCAGACATGAACTAAGCAAGAAAGGAGGTAAGTTATGAGCAAGAAGGAAACACTGAAGTTCATCATTCAGATGATTGCTAGTATCGCGACTGCGATAGTTACCGCACTAGGCGCAACTAGCTGCATGGGACTCTAAGAAAAGCCCTCAGGTTTCAAAGCGAAGCCTGAGGGTATTTTATAATTAGAAAGTTTTTCTAAAAAATCTTGCAAAGTTCAAATAATCTTTTTATCTTTGCGCCATAAATTAAAACGTAATGGAAAAAAAAAGATATCCAACAATCGAAGAGGAAAGCAATACCAACATGGCATGCGAACCTGCAACTGCGGCCGCAAGCGTTGCTTCGAACTCAGTAGATGGCATAACTGCCGTTCACGACTGGATTGACGACCTGTGTTGGGATCAGTATCCCATCATTGGCCCATCGTCGGAATCAGAGGCTATAGAGAGTATAGACAAGTTTGAAGAGAACTTGAGAAACGGACAGGTACATTGGACTTCTTCTGAGGAGTTTGATAGACAGCTTTTTGAGGAATATCCATGGTTAAGATAATCGTTTAGCCGACAAACATTTTCTTTAGAAAATAAACAGAGGATGCTCAAAAGCGGGCATCCTCTGATTTAATTTAGGGGTTAATGTTTACCATTTTCCAGCAGCGCCTCTTACTTTGCCTGCTATTTCGCTCGCTTTACCAGCTGCAAATTAAACTCTTGGTGAAACATACATTTTTAGGGAACCCACGTTATACGTTGTGATGGAAGATGTACTGCAGGGGCTGGATGATGCGGACGGCAAGGCTGATATCCTCGGTGATGACCTCGGCCTGACCGCTCAACTCGCCTGTGAAGCGCAGTTCACGGCCAACGGTGGTGTGCAGGCCCTGGGGCAGCGTGATGGTGGCCACATACACATCCTGATTGGCGACTGCCGAAAGACTGCTTACGGTGCCTCGCAGATAGCCGAACTCGAGATAGGGATAGCCATCGAGCATGATGTTTACACGCTGGCCTTCCTTGACCTTACCAAAGCGTGTGGCTGGCAGAAGCACCTTGCCCACAAAGTGGGATTTGCGCGACTCGACAACGGAGAAGATATGCTGGCCTGTAGCGATATTCTGATTAACGGCCCACACATTGGTGTACGACAGCTTGCCCGAGGCGGGGGCCAACAGGGCGTAGAGATGCTCCCACTGACCAATGGCCACCTTGAGGGTGTTGAGCGCCGACTGCAGCGTGGCGGTAACGTGCTGCATATCCTGCTGGTACTGCACCTGAAGTTCGGCCAGACGATTATCGGTCTGGGCAATGCTGAGCTGGGTTTCGGATATGTCGGTACGAACCTGCTCGACAGAGAGCTGAGCCGAGATCAACGCGCGCTGACTCTGCTCCATTTCGGCATCGGAAGTGAGCTTGCGCTCGTGCAGGCTTTTCTCGCGGTCGCGATCGTGTTTCACCAGATCGGCTTGCTGCTGACTCATTTCAAGCTGGCGCTTAAGATTACCTTCGTGGCGCAATAACGAGGCGTGTTCCTTCTGGGCCGACAGAATCTGCTGGCGGTAGATATTGAGGCGAACGGCCTGATTGTAGTTGACGACGGCATCGCAGAACTGATTATAGGCATCCTGCACCACACCCAGGCGCAACGACTGATCGGCAGCGAAGGGGATGGGCTCGCCACAAACCGACAGCTTGCCGACGGCTTGTTTCACGCTCACCACATCATCGGTATTGGCGGTATTCTCGATCACAGCGATGATGGCACCTTTTGATACCTGCTGACCATCGGCCAGACGAAGTTCCTGCAAGCGACCATCGGCACGGGCCACAATGCGATTGGGAGGGGTATCGCCCGTGACTACCACCCTACCCTGCACCACATCGGGATAACGGAAAATAAAACTGCCAATGATGACCAGCGCCACCACAATGGCAATGACGGTAATACCATTTCGTACCAACGACGATGGCGGGCGTGAGATGATGTCCTGCACCTCCTCGCTATGTAATTCTATCTTATCCTCTTCCATATTTTTCTACTAAACGTTAAGTTGGTTCTTTACCAGTTCGTAATAGATGCCGCGACGCTCTAACAGCTGGGCGTGATTTCCCGACTCGACAATGCGACCACCGCTCATCACCAGGATGTTATCGGCATCAACCACCGTACTGAGGCGGTGAGCAATGATGAGCGACGTACGGTTATGCAGGAAGCCTGCCAGATTCTGGATGATGGCATGCTCGTTTTGCGCATCAAGCGAGTTGGTGGCCTCGTCAAAGAACACGTAGTCGGGGTTCTTATACACGGCACGGGCTATCAGGATGCGCTGCTTCTGACCCTGACTCAAGCCATTGCCCTCGGCGCCAATCTTGGTGTTATAACCCAGCGGCAACTGGCGGATAAAACCGTCGATCTCGGCCACGCGGGCGGCCTGCACCAGGCGCTCGGTATCGATCACCTCGAAACCGGCAGCGATATTGCGGGCGATGGTATCGGAATAGATAAAGCCATCCTGCATTACTACACCACAATGCCTGCGCCATGCACGCTTGTCGTAGTTCTCCAGGTCCGACGAGCCTATCACCACCTCGCCGGCATCGGGCTTATAGAAGCCGAGAATCATCTTGAGCAGCGTGGTCTTGCCACTACCGCTCAGTCCGACAATGGCCGTAGTCTTGCCGTGAGGTATCACCACGTCAATATGGTCGAGTGTAGGTTTGTCGTTCAGTTTGTCGTAACGGTAGGTAAGATTCTTGATCAGGATATCGCCATCGCCACTCACCTCGCTGATAAGCTGACGATCGGCCACCACCTCGTCGTCCTTCTCGTACACCTCCTGCAAACGCTCCAGACTGAGGCGGGCATCCTGATAGCGATGAATGAAATCGACCAGCTGATTGACTGGACCATTCAGACTACCGATGATATACTGCACCGACAGCATCATACCGAGCGTCATATCGCCACGAAGCACCAGTATGGCCACCAGCGCCGTAATAATCAGATTCTTCACCTCGTTGATGAGCGTAGCACCCGACTCCTGATACTGGTTCAGCGCCAGGCCCTTGATATTCAAACGGAAGATGCGCGCCTGAACACGCTCCCACTCCCAGCGTTTCTGCTGTTCGCAGGTGTTGAGCTTAATCTCCTGAATACCGTCGATGAGTTGCACAATCTTACTCTGATTGGCCGAGTTCTGGGCAAACATCTTGGCATCGAGCTTGGCACGACGGCGCATGAACAACAGCACCCAGATTACATAGAGCGCACTGCCCAGCATAAAGATAAAGAAGATGCGCCAGTCGTATATCAGGATAACAGCGCCAAACACCACGATATTGAACAGCGAGAATATCAGCGACAGACTGCTACCGGTGAGGAACGTCTGGATACGGTCGTGATCGCCGATACGCTGAAGGATATCACCCGTAAGGCGCGTGTCGAAATAACCGAATGGCAAACGCATCAGCTTGGCCAGATAGTCGGACAAGAGCGACAGGTTTACACGCGTTGAAACATGTAGCAGTATCCAACTCTGGATAAACTCTACCGAGGTGCTACCTATCATGAGCATCAGCTGCGCAATAAGCACCAGCCAGATGAAACCAAGGTCCTGCCGCGAAATACCGAAATCGACGATAGCCTGCGTGAGGAACGGCAGTACCAGTTGCAACAGCGAGACCACCGTGAGCCCTAAGAAAAGCTGCGCGATGAGCCGCTTATAAGGTCGCATATACGACAGCAACAACATGAGACTGCGCTTACGGGCCTTGCGGTCGCTATCATCCTCGGCATACTCGTCGCGATTGAAATCGGGTGTTGGCTCCAGCATCAGGGCGATACCGGCGGGCTGTCCCTCTTCGGTATCCGAAGCCCAGCAGCGCAAGAACTCGCGCTCGGTATAGGTGATGCGCTGACCTACGGGATCGGCCACCTTGAACTGTAGTCCCTCTTTGGTTCGCTTCACCTCGTAGAGCACTACAAAATGTGCCTGATTCCAGTGCAGGATACACGGAAGCGGCACCTCGTCGACCAACTGTTGCAGCGTAGCTTTCACGCCTGTGGTGTGCATGCCTAACTGCTCGGCAGCCTCAGCAATACCGAGTAACGACACGCCATCGCGCTGGATATGACACATATCGCGCAACCGTTCCAGCGGATAGTTGCGCCCATAATAGGCCATCACCATGCGTAAGCAGGTTGGGCCACATTCCATCACATCGTGTTGAGTGAATATTGGGAATGGTTTATTCATTTACCTTGTTTTTTAGCAATCTGGCTACAAAGTTAGCAAGAAAATGACGAATAACGCCACAAGTAAGGTTCGTTAACACACTTATAACACATTATTTAAATTACGTTAATTAATCGGCCGATATGACTGTCGGACCAATTATTTGCTTACATTTGCAAAGAAATTAAAAAACTATTTTTCGAATAATTCAAAATTACATTTACAAATTAATTAAATCAACAATTATGAAACAATTAGAAAGAGCGCAGCTTAATGCAGTTAAAGGTGGTGGTTCATGGTTAGATGTACCTGGCGGTATTCTGAATCTCATAAACAACATTGTGATGCCCACTATAATTGGCACTCAGACTACAAATACTTCTAACACGTCTCAGACAGGCAATACTAAAAAGAGCAAGAAGAAGACCAAGAAGTAATGTTTCTGTAGCAATACTGCAAGAAAACAAAGTGGCAGCGAGGTTTTTCTCACTGCCACTTTCTTTTTGGGTTATCGTCTCGGAAGTGTCATTACAAAACGGGCACCTGCGGTATAAGTGGTGTCGAGCACCACATCACCACCCAAGCGACGGGCAAAACTGCGAGCTACCGTAAGACCAATACCTGTACCATCATAATACTCATCGAGCTGTACGAACTCATCAAAGATGCGCTCCGCCTGATCGGCAGGAACGCCAATACCTGTATCTTCTACAACGAACTGTACAAACGCATCGGTCATGTTTACCTTCAAAACGGCACGCTGTTTCTTATCAGTAGCGTTGTGATGGCCATAGGCCTCGGCTGGTGCCGTGAACTTACGCGCATTACCAAGCAACAGCGCGAGCGCACGAACAGCCGCACGCTTATTGGTAGTGATGCACACCGACGAAGCCGCCGGGTCGGCCTGCGTTTCGAACGCCAGATGATCGGCATCAGCTATGCCTGAAGCGTCGATGGCGTCGGTCGCTATCTGCTCAACTGATACCTGATCGGTAAGGTCGAGCACTGTACGACTGCTGACATCCGACAGCTCCAGCATCTTATTAACCAAATTGGTAATGCGGTTGGTATTCTCGAGAATCTGCTGGTTGGCATCCTGACGCAAGCTCTCGTCGAGATAGGCTTCCGAATCCGTGAGCACCTGAGCAAAACCCGAAAGCACATTCAGAGGCGTGCGGAACTCGTGCGAAATCTGCTGGATGAACCTGGTCTTCATGCGCGATGCTTCCTCGGCACGGGCATTGGCTACCAACAGCTGTTCGTTCTTCTGATTAAGACTGGCGGCCGCACGGCGACGAGTGTAAGCATAAACAAAGAAGAACACCAAGAGCAGTACAATCACTATCAACAGTACAACTATGCGCAACTGGTTCAGTTTAGCCTCTTTTTCGGCAATCTCAGCATCCTTCTGCTTCATGTCATAGATAGTTGCCAACTCGGCTGTCTTGTCACGTCTTTCCCATACCTCAGCCGAATCGAGTCTTTCAAGAATACGCGTTGCTACAGCAAGGGCAGAATCGCGATGACCTGCGCCCATATGGGCATCGAACTTTTGTTTGACAGCACCATTCAAGGTCTGCAAATCCATCTTCACGCCCAACTGTCCTATCACAGTTTCAACATCATTGATATTACGCTCGGCCTCCTCATAGCGATGACTACTGTTCAGATACGAAACCGAATTGATACGAGCAACCACCGATTTTGACAAGGGGTTCTTCATAAATTCATCGTAAGCCTGAGCAGCCTCCTGATGACGACCTGCCTCTTCAAGGATATAGGCTTTGACGCAACTAACCTGAAAGCTGAATGTAGGGTAATGCCCCTTATCGACACGCGGATTATTCGCCATCATCTGCAGATAACCTTCAGCACGATTCATCCAGGCCTCTGCCCTATCCCATTGGCGCATATTACAATAAGCAATCATGGCGCCAACGGCGAATTGCGTACGCTTAGACACCCAATTATGCTGTGCAACAGAGTCGTTTACAGAAGTTTTTTCAAACTGATCAATCAGCGACATCACGTGCTGCATATACTCTTCACCCTCGGCAAAACGTTCCAGATGGATATAACAAAGTGCCAGATTGTTATAGGCCAACAGATAGCCCGTTTGCAGCAGATAGTGACGATTTACAAAACTGGTATCAACACTGTTAACCAACTGTTGAGCCTTTCGCAAACCCGACTCGTAGTGACGACTCACGTAGTCCTGCTCAGAGTTAGTGGCCGCTATCAGGAAGCGATAAAAGCGATCCTGCTCTGTGACAACAGGACGCGCCAAGGCGCTATCGGCAATCGCAATAGCCTGCCCCAAATCACGGTTACTATAATACGACATATTATAAAAGTCGGCACACATCTGATTGATTTCACCCAGCGCCATCAAGCTATCGACGGTACGAGGGATGGAATCAGAATACCGAATGATGTTATTCACACTATCAATATCCGAATCATGACTCTGCAGAGCTTTGTCACACGATGAGAGAGACATCACGGTTGCTACCAGGGCTATCCATGAAAAACAAAAAGTTTTTTTAAGTAACGACATAAAGTAGATAATTTTGGTTGCAAAGATAGCGATAAAAAACAGAAAAACAGCATTAAAACCCAAAAATATTTTGAAATCTTCGCTTTTTTTTGTAACTTTGCCGCCCAAATATAATATAATATAAGAAATGGCAGAAACAAGTAACAGCATTCTACAAAAATTAGATGGACTGGAGGCACGTTTCGAGGAGGTTTCAACCCTGATTACCGACCCCGCCGTGATTGCCGACCAGCAGCGATTTGTTAAACTAACAAAGGAATACAAGGACCTGGGCGATATTATGGACGCCCGCAAACGTTATATTGCGTGCCTGAACGGTATTAAGGAGGCTAAGGACATTCTGGCTAACGAGACCGACCCTGAGATGAAGGAGATGGCTCGCGAGGAGCTGGCTATGAACGAAGAGCTTCAGCCACAGCTGGAAGAGGAGATTAAGATTGCGCTGATACCGAAAGACCCAGAAGATGCCAAGAACGTAGAAATGGAGATACGTGCAGGAACAGGTGGCGACGAGGCTGCCTTGTTTGCTGGCGACTTGTTTAAGATGTACAAGAACTACTGCGAGTCGAAGGGCTGGCAGGTGTCGATTACCTACGTATCCGAGGGTGCCGTAGGCGGATTCAAGGAGGTTGACTTCTCGGTAACAGGTGCCGACGTTTACGGTACACTGAAGTACGAGAGTGGCGTGCACCGCGTGCAGCGTGTGCCCGTGACCGAGAGTAACGGACGTATGCAGACCAGTGCTGCTACCGTAGCCGTACTGCCCGAGGCCGACAAGTTTGAGGTACACGTGAACGAGGGTGAGATCAAGTGGGACACCTTCCGTTCGAGTGGTGCCGGTGGTCAGAACGTGAACAAGGTGGAATCGGGTGTACGCTTGCGTTACATGT
>JAEEGG010018593.1_pt1 | contig 14104 bp, 13 predicted proteins | sample 9134161 | NCBI WGS metagenome assembly JAEEGG01 (sample SAMN16246543, study PRJNA631951) | gut metagenome | biome: gut microbiome; feature: rumen; material: CR-attached | host: Bos | place: Iran: Karaj | collected 2018-10 | reverse complement strand
TAGCTGCCGCTTCCTGATATGACTCCTGAAGCATCCGTTTTGCGGAAAATCACCAAATCCAGACTTGGACCCGTAAAGAGCTGAAGCTCGGTGTGGTCGCCCAACTTGTCATGGTATTGCAACATAACAGGAATCACCCCAGTAAGGTCGTGGGCTTTCACCTCGAGAGTTTGTCCCTCTTCCTCGAATTTGGCGTAGGGGCGGCTATACTCCATGCGGATGCCTGTCACGAGGCCGAGCGGTGTCGCCCCCAGCATGTACTCGCGGTCATATTCCGCACCGAAGGCAAAACCCATCTTGCCTTGTTCCGAAGCGATATACGACATGCTGATGCCGTTACACTGCATTGTCTTGCCCATCATGCAAACGCCTAATGTGTTATTGACTCTTTTTGTGTTCTTGGTTTGTTGTGCCGTGGCCGACACGAGGCAGCACATCAAGGCTGCAATAATCAAAGATTTTTTCATTGTATTAAAGTTTAATTGTTCGCTTTGCAATTTTGTTCCACAAAAGTATAGCAAAAAATCGCTGTTTTTTCAAGTTCAAAGGCCATTACAAACATTTGCAAAGTCACTTCTTTGTTTTACAACATGTTGCAGTTCCAGATTACAACATTTCATTTATCGCTCTCCCACCTGCTCATCCCGCCATGCAGCACCCTCCACCGCCGCATTTGCTCATCGAAGGCCTCCACCGAGTCCTTTTTCAGGCTGTCGGCAGGCTCCTTACCGCTTTGGATAAGGGTTTGGGTAGGCTCCTTCTGGTCACTTTGCTGGCATCCTGCCAGTAGCAGGGCGGCTAATGCCGCCACAGCTGCCGTGAGAATCATGAATTCAGATGTTTTTTTCATGGCTTATCTTTTTACCGTAATGCGTTCCGTCTGCGAAACTCCCTTTGAATCTGTAATCCGCAGCAGATAAATGCCTTCGGGCAAATCACTCACACTGATTTCGTTTGAGTTCCGAACCCTCTTCACCAACTGTCCAAGCCCATTATAAACCTGCACTTCGGCAGCCTCAATGCCGTCTATCGTCACCTTTTCTTTGGCAGGATTAGGATAGGCCAAAGCCTTTACCGCTTCTTGCGGCACTTCCTCTACACTACAAGGGATTGGATTGAAATCCTCGCGCCGCATCTTGATGAGTTTGCCATATCTATAACCACTATTATTAAGGTAAGATCTTGATATGCTAACAAGGCATCCTCCGTCCAACATTGGCAGGATGAAGAGACAGGCTGAATTGTCACCGTATTCTGGTCCGACAAATTCCTTTCGACCCAGCATTTCCATGTCCGTGTCGTATAGGCATGCGCTTGCGTGACACTCCCCGCCTAAATCTTTGTAGAAGCATGCTCCTCCGTATATGGTCGAGTCATTCACATAGGCCATACAATAGTTGGAAGCCTGAATGGCAGTATCTTGTTTGTGGTAAACCCTGTCCCAGCGGTCGAAAGTCCCATCAAGGCCGACCTCTGCCATGCCAATAGTCCAACGGGTGTATTCCTCATCTGGCTTCATGTCTCCCATTATCAATAGTCTATCATTGGAAAGCCAATGGTCTGAATAAGAATACACAAAACTTTCACGAAAGGCAGGGGACAAAATGAATCCGTCCTCATAGTTGAAGTCGTGGTCGTACATCAGAAGCGAATTTTTGTTGTTCAGACCTGCGCAAATCACGACAATGCCATCATTATTAGGGTTTTGCAGTAATTTATAACAATCATAAGCAAACATGGTTGCTTCTGGATGGGGCAGTTCCGCCGTGACGAAACGGCACGACAAAGTGTCGGCGTTCATATCGAAACGGTAAAAACATGGTTTTGCCTGTTGTCCGTATGTGTCTTGATACTGATAGCCACATGAAAACACCACCGTTCCGTCGTCATCAAGCATCAACTGCCCACCCTTCGAGAAGCCAAGAACCATTTCAGGCTCTTCGTAATTTTTTACATTGAGAATATTGAAATCTGAATCAAGAATCAGAAACACAATATCTTCTCCCACTCCAAGTTCATCTGGTTGGATTACTGCTGATGCAAAATAGGTTCCATTGGCCAATTGCACGATGTGGGTCGGTCTCACATTGCCTTCGATGGTGTCGAATACCCGATAATCATATTCGCCATCTTCCGTAACACGCATTACCATAGGAAAGAAATGGTTATTGTCAGATCCACATTCGCCCATAATCACGGCTTCTCCTTGGTCATTGATGATACTCGTTCGTAAATACGAGTAATTTCCAAGATCGTCACAGTCAATTTCCCATTGCTGGCCGTAACCCGTCGCCACCATAACCATCAGGCAGCAAAGCATCATGAATTGTTTTGTCGTTTTCATAACAATTAGGATTTGAAATTTTCGGCAAAACTACACCAACACCCCCACACCTGTCAAGAAAAACAATGTGCGGATTTGTGCGGGTTTTTGGCTATCGTCCCTATAATCAAATAGATGCGGAATCGCTGGCAAAGCTGCAAAGCGTTGCGGAAAGCGACTCCTCGCTGCCGAAAATGCTTTTCAGTTTGCGGCTGCGCTCGCTCACGGTGTTGTAAGCACGCTGCATCAAGGCGGAAATGTCAGCATCCGAAAGGCCAAGCAGGTATAAGCAGCAATAGTCAAGGTCGCCCTTGGTGAGGTTGGGATAGGCCTTGGCCAAACGAATGGTGAACTGGTTGAAGTGGCGGTCGGCAGCCTCGCGCAAGGCCATCATCTGCTCCTTGCCCAAGGCATAGTCCTGGTATAGCTTGCAGTCCATCTGCGCCTTGAACTGTCCTTCGTTCACCCGCTCCATGATGAGGCGGCAGATAGGCTCTTCGTTGAACGTCACCGATTGCGCCTCCTGTTTCGGCGCACCGTTGCCCGCCTGTTGCCGCATCTGGTCCTTCAGCTCGCGCAGCTCCTGGTTGCTCCGTTTCAGCCTTCCCGACATCGAGGCTTTCTCCAATCGATGCGCCTCGCGTTCGGCCTCTATTTTCTGGTTCTCCAACCGATGCGCTTCTTGCACGGCCTCCATCTGTTGGTCTGCCTCGTCGCGCTGCTGCTTCATCTTACGCCTATGCAGCAGCCAAGCCAACAGCGCCGCCACCGCAACGAGAACGCTCACCACGACGATCATCCTGTTCCTCCGCAACCGCGCCGCCTCCTGCCTCTCGGCCTCGGCTCGCTCTTGTTCCCATTGCAAATGTTGTTGAAACAGGTCGTTCAATTGGGAGACCCGCTTTTGGCTTTCGGCTGCTGCGGCTACATCTTCTATGATGAATTGGGCATATTGGTTGGCTTTCAATGTGTCGCCCTCACCAATAGCGACGTCATGCAAAGCCTTTGCTGCAAGTTTCTTTCCAATGTCGTCATTTGAAAAATCAAATACTGCTTTCAAATATACCTTGGCAGAATCGAATTGTCTGGCATTATGATAAATGTCGCCAATGGTTGAATATCGGTTTATTCTTTCAATATTGCTTTCGGCTTGTGCTGCCATGCTTTTCAGACTGTCCAAGGCTTTTATGGTGTCGTGGACTTCATAATAATCAAACAAAGCTTGTGAAGCCATCAAATCCCTGTAAACAATAGTGTTTCTGTCATGTAAGGCATTAAACGCCGCATCATAATAGAAAACAACGCTGTCTGGTTTTTGCAAAACATGATATTCTAATCCAATTTGATACAAAATATTGGCTTTGGCGTTGAGTGAAGTCGGCGCAATCTGGTTGTAAACCAAATACTGCTTGGCACAATAAATGGCGGATTCTGGCATAAGTTGGTCTTTGAACATATCAATAAGACGGCCGTATGTCAAGGCCATAAACCGCGCCTTCTTATCCACCAACTCCTTTTCCGAGAAATGGCTTTCCATAATTCGCAAGGTGTTGAGGTATTCTGTGCAGGCATTCACCAAATCCCTTTGTTCATAATATCCCACACCATTAATATAATGCGCCCGCGCCGCCAAAAACGCATTCCGCCCCTGTACGGACGCACCGCGTGCGTCCGCTCCATCCATCCCCACAATAGAATCAAAATAATGAACCGCCTTCAGCACCTCCGTCCGGTTGCTTTGTCCATAGTCATTCTTAAACAGCAGCTCCGCAATCAGCACCTGGCAATAATGCCCCTCAAACTCGTTGAGGCTTTCGGCCTCTGGGCTTGCCGCAAACTCCATCATCACCGCCAAGGCACTGTCGGGGTGGTGCCACATCAGGGTGTCGATTTGAGATAATACTAGGGTCGGCCCTTCGACAGGCTCAGGGACCTCAACTTTAGTTGGTTTGGAGCAAGCCACCAGCATGGCCAGCCCAACCAAAAGGCTCATTATGTGCAAACACCTTTTCACGCGGCAAAAATACTCAAAATCCAGCAAATCGATGCATCATTCCGCAGCCCAAGTCTTCACAAATCGTGGTTTCCCAGCAAAATCCTCCAAAACCTCTGCATTTGAGAAACCCATTTCACAGCAAAGCGAAAGCATCTCCTCCCCCATCCGTTCGTTGATTTCGAACCAAATTTGGCCATCGGGATTCAACTGCTTTTTGGCCAAAGCCAAAATCTGGCGGTAAAACCGAAGCGGGTCTTCATCGGGAACGAAGAGGGCTTTTTCAGGCTCCCAATCGAGGACGTTGGCCTCCATTAAAGCGCTTTCGCTGTCGCAAACGTAGGGCGGGTTGCTCACCACCAAATCCGCGGGCCGGTTGAAATAGTCGGATGTGGGATGCAAGACATCGTCTTGCACAAAGGTCACCTTCGCACCATTGCTTTCGGCATTCTCTTTGGCTATTTGAAGGGCTTCTTCCGAGACATCGAAGGCTATGACTTCGGCATTGTGATAATGTTTAGCCAAGGCGATGGCAATGCAGCCTGAGCCTGTGCCGATGTCCCAGATGCGGAAGGGGAGATTATCTCTCTTATAAACCACAGCCATAGATTCCTCTTTACAGCCCGCTGCCCATAGATTCCATGCTCTCGCACTTGCCTCTGCTGGAATGACATGTGCAGCGGGGGAATGACATGGGAGGTAAGATGTGCAGATCTTCTGGACTAATTCCTCAGTTTCGGGGCGTGGGATGAGTACGGCGGGTGACACCTTTAATAATAGGTCATTGAAACGGACCATTCCAGTCACATATTGTACTGGTTCGCCTGCCTGAAGGCGTTTAACGGCTTCGCCCAACTGATAATGCTGATGCTCATCGATGCGCAGGTCGGGGGTCATCAGTTGCTGGTTCAAATCGATGCCAAAGAGGTCTTCCAAAAGGATGCGCATCAACTGCTCTGCCTCGCGTTGGGAAAACTTTTCAGCCAACACTTCCGTGAAGTGACGTTTCGTTTTTTGCAGATTAAATCCAATCATGGGGCAAAGATACACAAAAAACCGTACTTTTGCAGAATGATTTACCTCATCCTGGCCATATTATGCTCCACTGGCGTATTCGTAGCCATGCGGTTATTTGAGCGTTTCAAACTCGACAACCACCAAGCGCTGATGTGGAACTATGTCTTCGCCACCTGCACGGGCTTCCTGATGTGCAAGCAATTCGACACACCCGCACAACTAGTCGGTGAGCCTTGGTTCGGCCTCTCGCTCATCACGGGCTTTTGGTTCATCTTCACCTATGTGTTGATGACAGCCTCCACCCAACGCTCGGGCGTGACAGTCACCTCGCTGTCAAGCAAGCTCTCCGTGGTGTTGCCCACATTGGCGGGTGTGCTGCTGTTCAGCGAGAAGTTGAATTGGGTCGCCACGATGGGAATTATGTTGGCTTTAGTGGCTTTGGTGTTGGTGGTAGGTGGAAAAGGACGAACCGACAAACCAAACAAAACCAATTGGTTATTACCCATTCTTATCTTTTTCGGGACAGGCACTGGTGACATTTTGATGAAACTTACCGAGCAGAAAAACACCGCCCCCGACATGAGTTTCATGATTGCCTTCATTTACTTCATCGCATTGCTATTCGGCATTCTCCTCGTGGCTTACGACCTCATCCGAGGCAAGTCGAAATGGCAGTGGAAAAGTGCCATAGGTGGCATCGGCCTGGGTGCCATCAACTTCTTCTCCACCTTCTGTGTCTATCACGCCATGCGGTGTTTCGACAATGTGGTGCTCTTCCCCGTATATAACATCGGCGTGGTCAGCCTCACTGCCCTCACGGGTTGGCTACTCTTCAAGGAAAAACTCACCTGGAAGAACTACCTCGGTCTGGCCATTGCCATCATTGCTGTCATCCTTATCACCATGAAGCCATGAACGACGACACCTATAATATGTTAGCCACCAGCGGCGATGGCCTTTACAAGGAGAAAGGCAGCAAGTTCATCGCCGAGGCCTTTACAGTGATGAACGAAGATGAGGCCAAGGCAGCCATCACCGACATCAAGAAGAAATACTTCGACGCACGGCATCATTGCTATGCCTACATGATTGGTCCCGACAAAAAGACCTTCCGCTCGAGCGACGACGGCGAACCCTCCGGAACGGCAGGCAAACCCATCCTCAACCAAATCCTTTCCAAAGATGTCACCAATGTTTGTGTCGTCGTCACAAGGTACTTCGGCGGCATCAAATTGGGCACTTCAGGCCTCATCAATGCATACAAAACAGCAGCACGCGATGCTCTTGACAACGCGCAAGTTGTGGAAAAAACCATAAATGAAATTTACAGTTTGGAGTTCGAATATCCCTTGATGAATGAGGTCATGCGCATCATGAAAGAGGAGAATTTGGAGCAGCAAAACCAACGCTTCGAATTGGATTGCTATTTGGAGTTTTCAACAAGAAAAAATTCCGCTTCAAGAATTTTTGAAAAATTCAACAATTTATTCGGGGTAAAAATAACACATATTAAAACAATGTAAATCAATTATTTATAAAGAAATTGATTTTTCAAAAACCAAAAATCTCGTATTTTAGAAAAAAGAAAATTAAAAGTCAATAGAATTTTGATTTTTTTATAAACAATTAATCGTATACCTTTGCAAGGTCAAAAAAAGGCCTGAAAACGGGTAAAATACAACTCACTTCCTACCCTAAAAAGTAGTTTGAAAGACAATAATTTAAGGTATTCTACAACGATGAGCAACCATGTTGTGATATGGAATAAATGTCTGTCTGTGATCAAAGACAACGTCACAGAGCAGGGCTATAAGACATGGTTCGAGCGCATCATTCCCCTCTCACTTGTCGACAACACGCTGACTATCCAAGTACCCACCTATTTCTTCGTGGAGTACCTCGAGGAGCATTACATCGACCTGCTGAAGATGGTCATCAAACGCTTTGTGGGCGAAAAAGGAAAGCTAGATTATAAGGTGGTTGTAGACAGCACAGATAGCGCAGGTACAGTCACCGTGCCAAGTGCCAACCGCAACTTTCCGAAAAATCCCATCGGTCAACCCACACCACAACGTCTGTCGGAAGGTCCCATCAACCCATTCGTCATTCCCGGACTGAAGAAACTGCAAATCGACTCACAGCTGAACGAGAACTACACCTTTGATAATTTCATTGAAGGCGAATGCAACCGTTTGGCTCGTTCGGCAGGTCTGCGCATCGCCAAAGAACCTGGTAAATCAGCCTTCAACCCATTGGTAATTTATAGCGGAACAGGTTTGGGCAAGACACACCTTTGCCATGCCATCGGATTGGAAACCAAACGTCTGCATCCTGAAAAGACTGTCCTTTACGTACAAGCTGAGCAACTCTCTACCCAATACGTAACAGCCAACAAAAACAACAACCGTCCCGACTTCATCAACTTCTACCAAATGATTGATGTGCTCATCATCGATGACATCCAATTCCTTTCGGGCAAGGCGGGCACACAGGATGTATTCTTCCACATTTTCAACCACTTGCAACAAAACAACAAGCAGATTGTCATCACTAGCGACAAATTCCCGTCAGACCTGCAAGGCATGGAAGACCGACTATTATCGCGCTTCAAGTGGGGCCTGACTGCAGACCTGCAAGCTCCCGACCTGCCTACCCGCACCTCCATCATCCGAGAGAAACTTCACGACAACGGCATCAGTTTCCCAGATGAAATTGTGGACTACATTGCAGGTAACGTTCGAAACAACATCCGAGAACTGGAAGGCGTAATGAACTCACTCATGGCTCAGTCGCTGCTCAACAAGAAAGCCGTCACCATCGATATGGCCCAACAAATCATCGATCGCTTTGTACGCAACACGGTAAAGGAGGTATCGGTGGAATACATCATCAACAGCGTATGCGACTATTTCAAGATTTCGCCTGAGCAGATGGCTCTCAACACACGTAAGCATCAGGTGGTGCAAGCCCGACAGATTGCCATGTACCTTTCCAAGAAATACTCCAATGCGAGCCTTGCCTCTATAGGTCTGCAATGCGGCAAGAAAGACCACGCCACAGTGCATCATGCCTGCAAAACCATTGCAAACCAGCTGGAAACCGACAAACAATTCAAACTCATGTTTGCCGATATTGAAAAGAAAATCGCCTTGTCATAATCCCATAACCTTCTCATGACCAACAACTTCGGAAAACTATATCTGGTGCCCAACCTGCTTGGTGCAACGAAACCTGAACAAGTCATCCCTGCTGGGACACTTAGCATTGTGAAGCGCTTGAAACATTTCGTCGTGGAGAACACCCGCACCTCTCGCCGTGTGTTGAGCCGCATCGGGATGGACAACGCCATCGACGACATCGAATTCATCGAGCTCGACAAACACAACGCCCGCAACCTTGACCTCATGGAGCACCTCGGTGCCTGCCTGCAAGGCGAGGACATGGGCCTGATGTCGGAGGCTGGTACGCCTTGTGTTGCCGACCCTGGTGCTTTGGTGGTGGACTTGGCCCACTCCGCTGGCATTCAAGTCATTCCTTTGGTTGGACCCAATGCCATGATTCTGGCTTTGATGGCTTCGGGCTTCAACGGACAAGCCTTTGCCTTCCACGGCTACCTGCCTATCAAGAGCCCTGAGCGACAAAACGCTATCAAGGACTTGGAACGCCGTTCGATGACCAACAACGAGACGGAACTGTTCATTGAAACGCCCTTCCGCAACAATGCCATGCTGCAAGACTTGTGCAAGAACCTCCACCCTGCCACAAGAGTTTGCGTTGCTTGCAACCTCACCTGCGATGATGAGCTCATTATCAGTCAAAGCATCGGGGAATGGAAAGACTACAAAGGCGACTTAAACAAAAAGCCCGCTGTGTTTCTGGTTTACAGCGAGCCTAGGAGGAACTTCCAAAGAAGGAAGTAAACTATCTGATATTCAATACCCTGTGAATTTGCAACGAAAGCCGCCAGCCAGGGTTCTGCATTACCGCTTCAACGCAGGCTTTCATGTTGGCTTTTCGATGTGTTTCGTCTTCACAAAAACACGGCTGCAAAAAACGATGCTTGGTTTCTATGCCATCATATTGCGCCAAATCCTGACCGAGATACACCACTTTCAACTCATCACAACGCTTTAACACACAAGGCTCTAAATCGCTACCCTCAAAGGCTGATTTTGGGGAAAACGTCACCCAATCCAAACTGCCCGGCAAAAGTCGCGTTCCGTTGGTCTCGATGGCGATTTTCTTGCCTGTCTTTTGTTTCAGCTCTGTCACAAAAGCCTCGTCGATGAACAAAGAAGGTTCGCCACCCGTCAATACGACCAATGGTGCAATAGGATACTTATTGACCTCATTCACAATCTCCTGCGATGACATCATCGTCCCTTCTTGGTGTTGCGTATCACAAAACGCACAACGCAAGTTGCAGCCGCTGAAGCGCACAAAGACAGCAGGTGTTCCCGTGTGGAAACCTTCGCCTTGAAGAGAAAAGAATACTTCGTTGATCTTATACAATGTTGAACTGTTGATTGTTTAATTGTTTAATTGATTGGCCATCAGCTTTAACTTCGCTGAATCTTCGGTTTCAGCTCTCAGCTCAGAACACACCAAGCTGATAGCTGATTGTTGAAAGCATAATAAAATCAATCAAAATTCTGTGGCGCGTCGTCCTTGATGTAGGAAGCCTTGTTGTCGCGAGACTCCCACACATCGGCGCGGTAGCAGTTCGGGACGGTATCCACAATCCACTTGGCCAAATTCTCGGCAGTAGGATTGAAGTCCAAGACCTCATTGATGTTGGTGTGGTCGATCTTGCCGTGAATCAAACGCTTGATTTCGGTGAAATCGCACACCATGCCATTGCTGTCAAGCTTTTCAGCGCGGCAATACACATTGATCTTCCAGTTGTGACCATGCAGGTTCTCGCACTTGCTCTCATAGTCGAGATAAAGCTGATGGCAGGCGGATATTTCTAGGGTTTTTCTGACGTAATACATATTTCAGTTGTTAGTTGTTCAATTATTGTTTTGACACGGGACGGCTGAAAGCCGCATTTTCGGCAGATTATGAAAAGGATAGTCGGGTCTGTGTCTGGGTTATTTATGTTAGATTCGTGTTAGATTTGTTTCCCTTTTACGATTCGTATTCAGTGTGGTCTTCGATGCCAGCGTCGAGTAAAGCTTGACGGCGTTCGCGACAGGTGCCGCATTTGCCACAGTGTTTCTCGCCACCTTTGTAGCAGGAATAGGTCTCCGTGTAATCCAAACCTAGAGCCTTGCCATGCTCGGCGATTTCTTTCTTGCTCAAATAGGTATAAGGCGCAAAAACCGTAATGTTCTCATACGTTCCCGCCGACATGGCCTCCGACATGGCTTTGACGAAATCAGGGCGGCAGTCGGGATAGATGGAATGGTCACCGGCATGATTGGCAATCATCACACGCTTCAGTCCGTTGCTCTCAGCGATACCCGCGGCAATAGCCAACATAATGCCATTGCGGAAAGGCACCACTGTCGACTTCATGTTTTCATCATCGTAGTTGCCTTCTGGGATGTCGTCAGCGGTCATCAGCAGGGCACTCTTGAAATAGCGGTGCATAAACTCAAGCGGGATGACGATATGCTTGATGCCCAAGCGCTGGCAGTGCGTCACGGCACAGATACGCTCGCGACCGTTCTGGGTGGAGCCATAGTCGAAAGTGATGGCCATGGCGATTTCGTCCTTGAATTCATACAACATCGTGGTGGAGTCCATGCCTCCCGATATAATTATTACCGCGTCTTTCATGAGTTGTGGAATGCTGACATTAAACGTTGTTTCACCATGTCTTGATGCTCGGCATCACCATAGTTGGCGAACGGCTTGATAGAAATGCCACCACGCGGATTGAACAGGCCGATAACCTCCAAATACTTGGGATCCATCAGTCTTACCAAGTCTTTCATGATGATGTTGACACAGTCCTCGTGGAAGTCGCCGTGGTTGCGGAAACTGAAGAGGTAGAGTTTCAAGCTCTTGCTCTCCACCATCAGCGTGCGCGGAATGTAATTTATAATAAGGTGTCCGAAGTCGGGTTGGCCCGTTTTGGGGCACAGCGAGGTGAATTCGGGGCAATCCAAAGTCACAAGATACTCGTTCTCAGGATGTTTGTTTTCGAACACTTCCAAAACCTCGGGCGTATAGTCATAATTGTATTGGGTATTTTGGTTGCCCAACAACGTAACACCTTTCAACTCTTGTTCGTTTCTTGACATGGGTTTGTATTTTGGCTGCAAAAATAATAAAAATTTGTAGGGCTGTCATAATATGTCAGCCCTACATGCATATCAATTTGATTTTCAGCAACCCGAAGTTGCCCGCTCCAATCGTTTCATAATGGAGAAAATGAACACGGCAGAGAGCAGACAGAGCACGACGAGCACGCCCCAGACCATCCAGAGCGGCATACCGGTGCCCCAAATGCGAGCGATGACGCTGGTGAGGTAATTACCGATGGCGGTCACGCAGAACCACAAGCCCATCATCATGCCCTTGTACTTTGGAGGAGCCACCTTCGTGACAAAGGAGATGCCGATGGGGCTCAGCAACAACTCGGCGAAGGTCAGCACAAAATAGGTGCTGATCAGCCAGTTGGGCGAAACCAAAGTGCTGCTTACGCCACCATGGACCTTCAGTTCTGCTGGACTGGCCAATGGGAAGGAACAAATCACCAAGATGAGGAATCCGAGTGCAGCCACTATCATGCCGAGGCCAATCTTACGCGGCGAAGAAGGTTCCTTGCCTTTCTTCGCCAAAGCGCCGAAGACCGCCATTGAGACGGGCGTCAAGGCAACCACGAAGAATGGATTGAACTGCTGGAATTGCTGCGGCAGGATGTTGATGGGGTCGGGCATGGTCTTATAAAGCATCACTGCCATGACCCACAGGAATGTCGTAACGCCACACAGGATGCCACGGTTCATGGGCTTGGTGGCCTGGGCAGCCCCAAACATCGTATAAATCGAAATGGCGACCAACGTCAGCGACCAGATATTGAAACCGAAACGAGTGAAACCGCTCACGGTGCTTTGCGTGTAGTCGCGGGCGAAGTAAGTCAGGCAGAGACCGGCTTGCTGGAACGACATCCAGAAGAAGATGACCACAGCGAAAACCAACACCAAGGCGGTGATACGCTCGCGGGTTTGTTCTTTTGAGAGTTCAGTCACATTCACGGTAGTGCTTTCCATCGCCTTGGCTTGTTTGGTGTTGACATCAGCATGCTTGAACCAGTTGCGGCAGCACAGATAGATAGCCATGGAGAGAATCAGTGAGAGGCAAGCCACACCGAAGCCGTAATTATAAGCACCCGACAAAGCGTCAATGTAGTTGTTGGCAAAGCCAGCCAAGTCATTGACATTACCGCCTTGCTGAACGGCTAAAGCCTCAAAAGTAGAAAGTGCCTTGGGCGTGATGGTGCCATCAAGGTATTGATGCGCCAGCGAAGGAATCTGCGGCACATAGCTGAAGCCAGCCTTGCCGAGGAACAAATCCGTGACCTTGGTTGCCGTGATGGGCGCGAACATGGAGCCGATGTTGATGGCCATGTAGAACAGGCTGAAGCCATTGTCACGGAAAGCACTGTATTTGGCCTCATCGTAAAGGTTACCCACCATCACTTGCAGGTTACCCTTGAACAAACCCGTGCCGATGGCGATAAGTGCCAAGGCGGAAAACATGGTGACTTTGGCCGTAGCGGTCGCCATCGGCACTGCAAGCAGCAGGTACCCGAGGAACATTACCACAATGCCCGACTTCACCATCTTACCATAACCGAAACGGTCGGCCAGCATACCGCCGATGAGGGGCATGAAATAGACGCATCCGAGGAAGATGCCGTAGATGTGGCCTGCCTGCGCTTCGTTATAGCCGAACTTAGCCTGCAGGAAGAGCACAAAGATGGCCAGCATAGTGTAGTAGCCGAAGCGTTCGCCCGTGTTGGCCAATGCCAGGGCGTAAAGCCCTTTGGGATGTCCTTTGAACATAGTCTTGCGTGTTATGAAAAAGGCTTGCCGAAGCAAGCCTTTTCGTGTTATACCTTATATTCTTATTCCGTCACTCTCTCCAACCACTTCACCATGCCGAACATAACGGTCATGGAGACGAGACAGATGAGCAGGAACACGCCCCAACACTTCCAGATGTCCCAAGCGTTGAGCATAATGGGACCTACGAAGATGAAGAGGTTGCCGATGGCCGTGGCACCCAACCACAAGCCTTGGCAGAGACCCACCATGTGACGCGGAGCCACCTTCGAGACGAAGGACAGACCCAGCGGGGAAATGAACAACTCAGCCACAGTGAGGAAGAAATAGGTGACAATCATCACCCACGGAGCGGCCTTGGCAAGACCGGCTGCCATCATCTGAGCGGCATCCATGGCACGGAAAGCGTCGCCAGAAGGATAGTGCTTCATGATGGAGAAGATCATCAGGAAGAGGTAAGCGCAACCAGCGAGACCCATACCGTACGCAATCTTACGGGGTGTCGAGACGGGTTTTCCCTTACGAGCCAACATAGCAAAAATACCCATGACAAGCGGGGTGAGGATGATGACGAACAAGGGGTTCAAAGCCTGCCAGATTTCGGGAGCAATGCTCGACGAATCCACGAAGTCGCGGGCGAACACCGACAGTGATTGTCCGTTTTGGTGGAATGACAGCCAGAAAAACACGGCAATGCCCAACACAGCAAACAAAGCAGCCATACGCTGCTTGATTTCCTTGGCCATGGCAGCC
>JAEEGG010018590.1_pt1 | contig 14105 bp, 16 predicted proteins | sample 9134161 | NCBI WGS metagenome assembly JAEEGG01 (sample SAMN16246543, study PRJNA631951) | gut metagenome | biome: gut microbiome; feature: rumen; material: CR-attached | host: Bos | place: Iran: Karaj | collected 2018-10 | reverse complement strand
AACCGCATCACTGCCGCGGGCGAAAAAGTGTGGGGAGAAGGCATCCTGTTGGCCGATTATGTAGGCGTCTCATACGCCGACATCATGGTCGATGCATTTGAGGACGGCAGCGGCTTCAGCGTGATTTACACGAAAAGCAGCCCCAGCAACTCCTACTTCACCACCATCGAAGCCATGGGCTTTGACATGGACGGCAACCAACTATGGGCCAAGACCTTGTGCTCGAATGCCTATAGAAGGACGGTATGCGACAACACCCCAGGTTTCGTCATGGGTCAAAACATTGTGTCTTGGGTGAATTGCATTGACGGCGGCATTTATGGCCAAAACATCGGTCCTGACGGCAACATGGGGCCCATCGAACCCATTATCCCCGTGAATCCCTGCCTCGCCCCAGAGAACTTTGAGGGTGAATACGTCTATGACGATGAGACCCAAACCTTCGGCGCCCTGCTGACTTGGACCGCGCCCGAGACGCAGCCCTTGCACTACAACCTTTATCGCTACTACGACGTCAACAAGGATCTTATCGTCATCGAAGTGCCAGGCGACGCTACCTCCTATTTCGATGAAAACGGCATTGGGCAATACAAATACCAACTGACGGCCGTCTACGAAGATTGTGAATCCGAATTTGCCCTCACTCCCAACGGCCAAGACAACGTCTTTATTGAAATCACTGGAATTGAAGAGAGCGTCGACAACAGCATTGTCACCGTGCTGAATGTCTACAATATGAACGGCCAACGCATCACGATCAGCGACGTGAGCGAACTGAACACGGGCGTCTACATCATCCAAGGCTTGACGGAAGACGGCCGCTTGGTCAACCAGAAAGTGATGATCGACAAGAAATAAGACGCAAAACATACGCTATGAGCAGGCTACGTGTCATCATCAGCCCGCAGTACGACCCCTTCCTCAACCGCGCCGTGGAACAATACCTCACCGAATGCCAAGAGGAAGGTGTCGTCACTATGTACCTCTGGAAAAACGAGCGGACCGTCGTCATCGGCTACAACCAGAACCCCTATTCGGAATGCAATGTCAAGCTATTGCTTGACGAAGGCGGCCATCTGATGCGTCGCGGCACAGGTGGTGGCGCCGTATACCACGACTTGGGCAACATCAACTTCTCGTTTATTGCGGACAAAAGTCTGTATGATGTGAAAAAACAGCTCTCCGTTATTCAGCAGGCACTCCTCGCCTACGGACTGCAGGCCGATATATCGGGACGTAACGACCTCACCTGTGAAGGACGTAAATTCAGCGGTAACGCCTTCGCCAAGGGAAAAAACAACAACCTGCACCACGGCACCATCCTCATCAAGACCGATGGCGCGATGATGCAGCGTTACCTTATCGTCGACAAGGCCAAGCTGATGAAAAACGGCGTGAAGAGCGTGGCCAGCCGAGTCGTCAACCTCAGCGAACTCGTCCCCGAACTCACCTCCGAGAATATCAAGCCGCCTTTGATTGCTTCGTTTGAAAAGGTGTATGCAGGCAAAGCCGAAATGCTTGACTTCGACACCTTAATTAATAATAAAGAAGTACAGGCCATCCGAGAACATATCGCATCTGATGACTTCCTCTTCGGCCGCTGGAGACAATTCAAGACCACGAAAAAGGCCCGTTTCGCATGGGGCGGCGTGGAGATTGCATTGCAAATAGACGAGGCTAACGCTATCATCAAAGATATTCAAATCGCAACGGATTGCCTTGAGCCAGAGGCCATCCAACTGGCCGAGCAATTGATGAAAGGCGCCAGCACCAAAGTTGCACCCATGTTTGATGCGGGCAATGAAATCCTGCACGATATCATTGGTTTGATCTACGGCTGAACAAAAAAGCGTACCTTTGCAGCCCAATCGGATAGACCAAGGTCCCTGAGCCCGTCGAAGGGCCAACTGATAATATGACGGTGCTTCGACAGGCTCAGCAACCTGCTTTAACTGAACAACTGATAACTGCAAACTGATAACTGAATGAAATACTATCTTCTCCCCTTAGGCTGCCAAATGAACTTGAGCGACACAGAGCGTGTGCGCACGGTGCTCAACGGCATGGGCTTCATCGAGACCGACAAAGAAGACGAAGCCACCATACTCGGCATCATCGCCTGCTCGGTGCGCCAAAAAGGCATCGACAAGGTATATGGCCGCATCGAGAAATGGAACGCCATGAAGAACCGCCAGAACGTCATCACATTCGTGTCGGGCTGCATCCTGCCTGCCGACCGCCTGCGATTCCTCAAGCTCTTCGACCTGGTCTTCGCCATGAACGAATTGCCCAACTTCCCCGACATGATCCGTCAATATGGCATCGTCACGCCAGCCTCACTCAAATACGGAGAAGAGATTGAATACCAGCCTGTGGTCAAGCCCCTAGCTCCGCTGTTCCACAAAGATGACAAGATCAATCCTTCGGCCAACATGGATAAGTTCTGGGCCATCACACCGACACAGACCTCCACATTCGAGGCCTTCATCCCGATCCAGAACGGCTGCAACAAGTTCTGCACCTATTGTGCCGTACCTTACACACGTGGCCGTGAGGTATCGCGCCCCTCGGAAGAAATTTTGGCCGAGCTGAAAGACCTTGTCGAGAAAGGTTACAAGAGCATCACCCTGTTGGGACAAAACGTTAACTCGTATGGACTAGACAAAAAAGGTGAAGAGATTGACTTTGCAGAGTTGTTACGCCGCGTGGGCGAATACGGCAAGGCATCGGGCAAGGAGTTTTGGGTGTATTACACCGCGCCGCATCCCCGCGACATGAAAGACGATGTCATCGAGGTGATGGCACAATATGACTGCCTCGGCAAGCAGATCCACATCCCCATCCAGTCGGGCGACGAGAACATGCTGCAACGCATGAACCGCCATCATGACCTGGCCACCTATAGGCATATCATCCAGACCATACACGAGAAACTGCCTACCGCGACCATCTTCACCGACATCATCGTGGGCTTCACCCATGAGACCGAAGAGGAGTTTGAGAATACGCGCAAGGCCATGGAGGAGTTCAAGTACAACATGGCGTTCATTGCACAATATAGTGTGCGCCCGGGAGCAGTGGCATCGGAATGGGACGATGACGTGCCAAAGGATGTGAAACGCGAGCGTTACCACCGCCTTACAGAAGAACTGATGAAACACAGCCTTGTCTACAACCAAGGCCTCATCGGGAAGACCGTCAAAATGCTGGTGGAGACGCAAGACCGCAAGAACGGCTATCTGGCAGGACACACCGAAGGCAAGATTGTCATCCGCTTCGCGTCAAGAGACACCAGCCTTATTGGGCAAATCGTGAATGTCAAGGTGACTTCGGCTTCGCCGTTGTCAATTGAGGGAGTGTTAGTTTAGAGTTTAGAGTTTAGAGTCGATGAAAAAAGTAGCGTTCAAGACTTTGGGATGTCGTGTCAACCTGTATGAGACTGACGCCTTGGCGTCGCATTTCAAGGCTGCGGGCTACGACATCGCCGACAGCGATGCCGATGCCGACGTCTTTGTCGTGAACACCTGCACCGTCACCAACACCAGCGACCAGAAATGCCGTCAAGCCATTCACCAAATCAGGCGCAAGCACCCAGATGCTTTAATAGTCGTCACCGGCTGCATGGTCAACCACAGAAAAGAGGAATTGCTGCAATCCGGCATCGCCGACTACGTCATCGACAACGAGCGAAAGTCTGCCTTGTTCGACATCATCGACGAGCATTTCCGCACTGGCCACAGCGACCCTGAGGGTTACGACCGCGACCTGTTCAGCTACCAGCCTGCCTTCGACACCTTCCATACGCGCAGCCTCATCAAGATCCATGATGGCTGCAACAACTTCTGCTCCTACTGCATCATCCCGATGGTGAGAGGACGCTCCACGAGCCGCCCTGCCAAGGACATCTATAACAACGTACGCGAGGTCGTCGCCCACGGCTTCAAGGAAGTCGTGCTGACTGGAGTCAACATGGGACGCTACCAACACGAAGGCACCAACTTCGAACAACTCGTGGAGAATATCCTTGATATTGACGGCGACTTCCGAGTCAGGGTCTCCTCCATCGAGCCCGACCAATTCAGCGACAGATTTCTTGCCCTTTTCAAGCACGAGAAGCTCGCTCCCCACATGCACATCTGCCTGCAGAGCGGCTCCGACGACACCTTGAAACGCATGCATAGGTTCTACACCGTGTCTCAGTTCCGCGACATGTGCCAACGCATCAAGGCTTCACGTCCCGACTTCAACCTCACCACCGACATCATCGTGGGGTTCCCTGGCGAAACTGAAACAACCTTTAAGGAAAGCTGCGACTTTGCGAAAGAGATTGGTTTCAGTCACATCCACACCTTCAAATACTCGGTGCGTACCGGCACAAAGGCTGCCGTCATGCCCGACCAGGTTCCTGAAAAAGTAAAGACAGAACGCAGTGAGGTGATGCGTCAGATTTCGTTGGAAAACAAAACGAAATACTTCGAGATGATGCAAGGCAGAAGCCAACGCATGCTCATCGAACGCATCGACAGCAAAGGCGTCGCCCGTGGCTATGGCGAGAACTACATACCCATCATCGCAAAGGTGACAGGGATAGACAAAAACACCTTTATTAATATAAAACTCGGTGAAATCATCCATCGCGAAAACGAGGATAAAATGGCTTTTAACGCATTATAATTCAATATATTATACTATTTTAAAGAAAAAATTTCAAATAATTGGTTGGCATTTCACAGAAAAGTTGTAATTTTGCAGCCCAAAATAAAAAGAACAATAGCAAAAAGGAATAAGAGATATGGCAAATCACAAAGATGCAATCAAGAGAATTCGTCAGACTGAGAAGAGACGCTTGCACAACCGTTACTACGCCAAGAACATGCGTAACGAAATCAAGAAATTCAGGGCTTTGACCAGCAAGTCGGAAGCCGAAGGACAACTTTCTAAGTTGTACTCCGTTATCGACAAGGTCGCCAAGCGCGGTATCATCCACAAGAACAAAGCCGCCAACCTGAAGTCGAAGCTGACAAAGTTCACGGCAAAATTGGCATAATTGGAAGTTTTATTCATACATGTTGGTGCCTCTTCTACTCTGTGGAAGAGGCTTTTTTGCTTGAGGTAAGCAGAAAAACGCTATCTTTACCGCCCGAAACACTTCACTTACATGACCCAGAAGAAATCCATCAAGGAATGGGCCAAGGATGACAGGCCTCGTGAAAAGATGGCCGAGAAAGGCAAGGCTGCCATGAGCGACTCGGAGCTTTTGGCTATTCTTTTGCGTACCGGCAAAGAGGGGCAATCGGCAGTGGACCTGGCTCGCGAAATCTTGGGCAAAGCCAACAACAACCTCATCAACCTCTCCAATTTCTCGCTGAAGGAGTTGGAAACCTTCAAAGGCGTTGGCAGAGCCAAAGCCATCACCATAATGGCCGCCCTTGAACTCGGCAAACGCCGTCGCGGCGCAGAAGCCAACCTTCCCGACGAGGTCAAAGACTCCACAACCTCGTTCGAACGTTTCCTTTCCCATATCGATGACATGAAGCAGGAGCATTTCCTTGTCATGTACCTCGACCAAAGCTTCCACGAACTGAAAGTGGAATGCATCAGCAACGGAGGAACGACCAATGTCATCGCCGACCCAAGGATCATCTTCAAACACGCCTTGAACTATGGCGCTACATGCATCATCTTGGGCCACAACCACCCCTCGGGTAACCCACGACCCAGCAAGGATGACCGTTTACTGACCCAAAAAATCGCGTCGGCAGGCCAACTCTTAGACATCGCCGTCATCGACCACATCATCATCGGTAACGAACGCTACTACAGCTTCCGCGACCATGGAGAAATGACCTTTTGAAACAACACACACCCATGAAACTTGTCACCATCATCGGGGCTCGACCCCAAATCATCAAAGCAGCCGCATTGAGCCGCGCCATCCGTAACCATTATGCCGACCGCATACAAGAAGTCATTGTCCACACGGGACAACACTACGACGACAACATGTCGCAGATCTTCTTTGATGAGCTGCAAATCCCGCGTCCCGACTACAACCTTCATGTTGGCTCGGCCTCACATGGCGTACAGACTGCCCGCATGACCGAAGGCATCGAAGCTATATTAATAAAGGAGCAACCCGACTTTATCGTGCTCTATGGCGACACCAACTCAACCCTCGCCGGTGCCGTGGCCGCCGCCAAAATCCATGTGCCCATCGTCCATATCGAAGCAGGACTGCGCTCGTTCAACAAAAGCATGCCCGAGGAAATCAACCGCATCGTGTGCGACCACTGCTCCACCCTGCTCTTCACGCCTACCAAGGCGGGACTGGAAAACCTAAAACACGAAGGCTTTCCCATGAGCAATGACGGTCCCTACACCATCGACAATCCCAAAGTCTACCATTGCGGCGATATCATGTACGACAACAGTCTGCATTTTGCCAACATTGCCGAAGAAAAGACCGACATCATACAGCGCTTGGAACTAAAAGGCAAGCCTTTCATTTTGGCCACCATCCACCGCGACAGCAACACCGACCAACCCCAACGCCTCAGCGCCATTTTCAACGCTTTAATTCAACTTTCCAAAGAATGTCAAGTCGTGTTGCCTTTACACCCAAGGACATCCAAACTCTTGAAAACCAACCTTGAGGAGAAGCTTCAGGAGCAGATTTTCAACAACCCGAATATCATTCTAATCCCACCCGTTTCCTTCTTGGAGATCATTGCCCTTGAGCGTCACGCCCAATTGGTTATCACCGACTCGGGCGGTGTGCAAAAGGAGTCCTACTTCTTCAAGAAGCCTTGCATCATCCTCAGGCCAGAGACCGAATGGGTGGAAATCGTTCAGACTGGCAACGCCATCCTTGCCGATGCCGACGGAAGCCGCATCATGCAGGCTTTCCAACACTTCAAAGACAACCCGCCCACGATGTTCCCCGAAATATTCGGCGATGGCCATGCAGCTGAGTTCATGCTTGACAAAATAATTTCTTGTAAAGTGTTGTAGATTAAGAAAAAAGTCGTACTTTTGCACCCACGATTTCAGAATCGTAGTATTAAACACTAATTACTTAATAATCAATCAATTCAATTATGAATCAGTACGAAACCGTTTTCATTTTAACTCCCGTTTTGTCTGACGAACAGATGAAGGAAGCGGTAAAGAAGTATGAAGATCATCTGACCAATAATGGCGCAGAGATCGTTCATGAAGAGAACTGGGGCATGCGCAAGCTTGCCTATCCTATCCAAAAGAAGTCCACGGGCTTTTACCAACTCATTGAGTACAAGGCCGAGGGTAATGTGATCGCCGATGTCGAAACCGAGCTGAAGCGTGACGAACGCATCTTGCGTTTCCTCACTGTGAAACTCGACAAGCACGCTATTGCCTACAACGAGAAGAAACGTAACAAGAAAGCCGAAGCCGCCGCTGAAGAAGCTCAAGCTTAATGTTGAACAATTAAAACTGAAGAAAAATGGCACAAGTGAACAACAATAACGACATCAAATATCTGACTCCCATTGCAGTCGATACCAAGAGAAAGAAATACTGCCGCTTCAAGAAGAACCGCATCAAGTACATCGACTACAAGGATGCCGACTTCTTGCTGAAGTTCGTCAACGAGCAGGGCAAGATCCTGCCCCGCCGCATCACCGGCACTTCGATGAAATACCAGCGCAAGGTCGCCCAAGCCGTCAAGCGTGCCCGCCACCTCGCCCTGATGCCATTCGTAGCAGATTGTTTGAAATAATTTGAAGGAGGACACATCATGGATATCATTCTGAAACAAGACGTCAACAACTTAGGATATAAGAACGACATCGTTAGCGTGAAGCCCGGCTACGGCCGCAATTTCCTCATCCCGCAAGGCATGGCCATCGTCGCCACCGAGCGCAACCGCAAGATCCTTGCCGAAGAAATGCGCCAACAAGCCCACAAGGAAGAAAAAATCAAGAACGAAGCCCTTGAGAAAGCCAAGGCCCTGGAAGGCCTGAAGCTGCAAATCCCCGCCAAGGCTGCCGCCACGGGCAAGATTTTCGGCTCGGTCAACACCATCATGATTGCCAACGCCATCAAGGAAGCCATCGGCATCGAAGTGGACCGCAAGCACATCGTCCTCAACGAAGAAGCCATCAAGGAAATCGGCGACTACAAAGCCAAGCTGAAACTCCACAAGGAAGTGGCCGTCGACATCGACTTCAACGTCTTCGCCGAATAAGAAGCACAACTTTTTCATATGTTTTTGGGCTGCCTCATCCGTGGGGCAGTCTTTTTTTGTACTTTTGCGTAGCCGTCATTGCGAGGAGCGAAGTAATCCAGATATTTCTTAGATTGCTTCGTCGTGCCTCCTCGCAATGAGGCAAAGCGTGTCAAATACTATTACTATATGATTACCAAAAACACCATAAAGCAAATCGCTGCACTCAGGCAGCAAAAGTTCAGAAAAGAGCTGGGCCTCTTCGTAGTGGAAGGACGCAAGATGACGGAAGAACTGCTCCGCTCCGACTTCGAGACGGTGGGGCTCTATGCCACCGAGGCTTTCCTCGCCGACCAATCGACTTTCGGCGAAGCTGAAACCGTCAGTGAGATGCAGATGCAGCAGATGAGCAATCAGGACACGCCACCAGGCATCCTCGCCGTGGTCAGGATTCCGAAGCAGGGCGACCTCCAAACCCACTCGCGTTTCGTCCTTGCCCTGGACGGCATCGCCAACCCAGGCAACATGGGCACCCTCATCCGCACGGCGGAGTGGTTCGGCATCGGCGACGTGGTGTGCAGCATGGACAGTGTTGAGCTGTGGAACCCTAAGACGGTGCAGGCCACCATGGGCTCGCTGTTTCGGGTAAAGGTCTGGAAAACAGACTTGTCAGTCTATCTCCAGCAGGCGCAGCGTGAGGGCAAGGCGGTGTATGGGGCCTTGCTCGAAGGGGAAAACCTGTTTCGGATGAAGGCCAAGCCCGAGGGCATCATCGTCATCGGGAGCGAGTCGCACGGCATCCGCAATGAGGTGTTGCCTTGCCTCACGCATCCTATCACCATTCCGCGCGTGGGCGGCAGTGCAACGGAATCGCTGAATGCGGCTGTGGCTGGGGGAATTGTTATGGGGGAGATAACTAGGTAATAAACTGACTGCCGCTTTGCGTCATTGCGAGGAGGCACGACGAAGCAATCCAGACAGAACACAGACTAACTACATAATACAATGGACAGAAAAGGATATGTTTATCTGCTTTTCAGCAAGCGAAACGGGACTATTTATACTGGAGTGACTTCTGATTTGAAGCAACGAATCTATGAACATAAAACGAAAGTTCATCCTGACAGTTTCACTGCGAAATACTCTGTTGACAAATTAGGTTATTACGAAGAATTTGTTTCTATTAAGGATGCTATTGCCAGAGAGAAACAAATAAAAGGTGGATCGAGAGCGAAGAAAATACAATTAATTGAAGGAATGAACCCTGATTGGATTGATTTGTTCGATTCTATTCTTTGACTGGATTGCTTCGTGCCTCGCAATGACGCAAAGCGGCGACAAGACGGCTCAATTCTGGATTGCTTCGTGCCTCGCAATGACGCGAAGCGGCGACAAGACAACAAAAAACCGCCCCAAAAGGAGCGGTTTTTTCCATTCAATCCAAGGATGGATTACTTCACGATGACAACGCGCTGCACGCTGTTGCGGCCATTGTTGTCGTAGATGCTGAAGAAGTAGACACCGGCTTCAACATTCATGTCGATGTTGTTCACCATGCTGTCGAGCTTCACCACGCGGACGAGTTGGCCGGCCACGTTGTAGATAGCCACGCTGTTCAGGTTGTCGCCTTCGAGGGTGACCACCGAAGTGGCGGGGTTGGGATAGATGCTGGCCAGTTGGTTGGCAGTCTCCTCAATATCGTTGGTGATGGCAAGCGTGACGGGAATCTCAACATGAGGCAGGTTGTCATCATTAGTGTCGATAATGAGATTTGCGGTGTAATCTGTATCCATGGGAAGACCGATAGTGTTCAGGGTAAGGGTTATTACATCGCTCTGACCACCAAGGACTATACCATTGGTCTTATCCATGTTAATCCACGTGGCGGGAATAAGTTCACCTTCGCAATTGACCGTAATCAACCACGCACCCTCAAAATTACCTTCACTATAGCAATGGCTGAAATTACCACCTCTTGAACTCAGCCAGTTTCCATCTGACTCTTCACCATTATGACCGCCATCCATATTCAAAGGATATTCATCGGCAGCCTGATTCAAGAAAACTGACACCCAATAGGTTTGACCTGTCAAATAAACAGGCTCATCAAATGTAGCCTCAATCCAAGTGCCAAGTTCTGCTGAAACGACAGTCTTTTCTGCAAGCAACTCATCAGGCTGATTGTTTACACCACCTGAATAAACACGGAAAATATAGGTATCATCTTCCGCCTTATAATCCGTCCTGGTCAAATACTCTACTGAAGTGATTCTCATACCCATAGCTGCACCCGCATAGGCACTTGCTGGCAAACGAATTGCCATTTCACGAGTCATTCCTTCGCTATAGCCAATACCATCTTCAGATACTCCATTATGATAATAAAGCTCTGCGGTCTGTGAACCAGTACCACCCTGACCGAAATCAATCCAACCTGCCCAATCGCCAATGGAGTTACCTTGGTTATCCAAAGTGATTTCAACAGTGGTTAATTCGTCTTCCTCAAGTTGTTCAAAGACACTTTGTGGTGTAATAACAAAGTGAGGAGCGGATTCGCCGCCAATCTTTGTGAAGTGGATATTGTCAACATAGAACTGTGAAGTAGACAAAGGACCGAAGAAGTTGGCACCGGCAAGAACTCTCGTGGCAGGGTCTCCGAAACTACCGAGACTCCATTGCCATGTGTATATTTCTTCTTCGTTGAAAAACAAAGTAGCTTGGTCGCTGTCGCAGTCGATATGCACACGGACATTCATCCATTCGTCCTCAACGCAAGGCAGGTCGGCCACCAAGGCGCCGCCGGCATGAACCGAACCATGACCCGTGCTGTGCCACATCTCGTTGTTGGTCTCATCAGACTCAGCATTAAAATAGGCTTGCATGGCCCAGTCGCCATTGGCAGAAGCGGGGAAAGCATGAAGGATGTTGAAATAACCATCCTTACCAGCAGGAGTGTAAATGTCAAAACTCAAGTCATACACGCCCGTTTCATAGTCGCCAAGCAGAAGCACTTGGTCAGAAGCACTGGTGAAATAGCCTGAGTTGCTGCCCTCGGAAGCATAGTCATTGGAAACAGTACCATCGTTTGCACCGCCAGGGTTGTTGTTCCATGTGGTCCACCAGTCGTGGCCAGCGGCAACGGCAGATTGGGCAATTTTGCCACCCACGGGATATTCCTCGAAAGACTCACCAATAAGAACCTGTTCACCACCTTGTGAAGTAAAGACAACATTATCAACATAGAACGCCGAGTTGCTGGTTCCAGGGGGATAGAAGTCGATACCGCCAAGGGTTCTGTCGCTGTAGCCTTCTTCGCCAAAACTGTTGAGGCTCCACTGCCATGTGTGCATCAAAGTGCCATCGAAGTAGAATTCGGCAGCATCCATATCCAAGTCTACATGGATTCTGAAGTGCATCCAGTCATTCCAGCGGCAAGGCAAGTCGAAAGAGCTGTTGGAACCGCAGTGAGCCGTTCCGTGACCATCACTCATAGTTGTGCTACTGCTTGATCCATCATTGGTGCACTGAAGGTAAATCTGAATAGCTTGGTCGCTGTTGCAGGGGAAATGGTGCATAAGGTTGAAATAACCTATCTTGTTCTCTTCGATGTAAACATCGAATTCGATGTCGTAAACGCCTGCGGTCTTTTCACCAAGTGCGACAACTTGGTCAACGCCATTGGCAAAATAGGCGGCCATATCGCCGTTAACTGCAGCGAACACGCCGTCTTCGGAACTACCTGGGTTATCACTCCATGTCGTCCATGGCATACCCAAGGTTTGTGCGACTTTGGCACCTTCGGGGCAACCAGTAAAGTCGTAACTGAACTGAGCGAAAGCATTGCCGCAAACGAAGGCAATCATCGCGATAAGTAAAGATACTTTTTTCATTTTGATTGAATTTAGGTTAGTATTAAGTGAATTGATTTGATTCAAATTGCACACAAAATGCGCTGCAAATATAATGAATTTTTGTTTGTTGTTATGCCACAAGGGAAAAATTATTCCATTTTGCCTTTGGTTAATTCGGATTCAAGAAAAGAGAACACATAACGCGGGCTTTGATAATAGAGCTTAGTCTTTTCATTCAACACTTTTTGGTAAGTGTCGGAGTTAAACACTATTGAAAGCGCTTGCTCCATACTCAACGAAGCATCTTGCTCCATTAAAAGCAGAGCAAGGTTTTTCACCATATCCATCTTCATCATTGCCTGTTCGCTCATAGTCTTTTCAACAATTTGATCGCCTTTTCTGTTCCGAAAAAATACTGGATAGTCAGTCCTTTTATATAATGCAGATTCTTTACCAAGGTAGGTAGGTCAATAGACTTGTTCTCGTATCTCCAAAGTTGTACGCCTACGGTGTCGTTGGCTATAGGTCCAATCACCACATCGTAATCATGCATCGCCGTTTTCGATACACTGTTGCGGTTCAAGATGATGAATTTGGCCCATTCCTCGGAATAATCGTCAAACCGAAGGATGCGCAACAATGAAAGCTCCATCTCGTCCACTTGGTAGGTCATCACCACAGGAACGCCCGTTTCTAATTGTTCCACCTTTGTCTTGGCCATCTCAAATGCCTGGTCATAATTGTCAGACAAATAGAAACCTCTACCAAAGTCCTTGTTTGGCTTTGATTTCAGCAGGTCAATGCTGTCAAATTCCACATTGGAGCCATGATACAGAATCATACGAGAGCCCCTCCTTTTCTATGGCAATACTCTGTCAGGTCGGCGACCATGGAAGGAAACGACTGGGTATGGACATAATCATAATGACGGTCAACGAAATCAATGCCTTTGAATCGGCTCAAATAGTTGAATGCCTGCTTAATCGTAAGGCCATGTTTCCGAGCAAACTCCACGATGAAGATCAGCGTCCAATCCAGTTTGTCTTGTAGTTTGTATGCCATAACTATTCTTTTTTAAATTGCAAGTCAAGGAAAACATTGGTGTCGATAAAAACTCTCATGGCCTCGAACTATCATATTTCTCAGTCAGATAATCTTCCTTGGTCTGTTTCCAGTCTCCAGTATCGCTTTTCTCAAAAGCACCTATCATCTGATGGATTTTGGCCTTTTGCTCAGCACGTTTTCTTGCCCGAGCAATTTCCTCTTCCTGATAGATGGCAGCCAAAGCGTCAAGCACCTTCTGCCAAAGCGAAGTATCTGTCTTGTCGAAACGCTGAAGCAACTGCATCGTGTTGGATTGTAATTCGATTGCTGTCATGGCTATTGTTATTTCGCTGCAAAAATAAACAAAAACAATGAAGTATGAAGCACGATGGGGAAGTTTTCTTTGACTCCCCCCTGCCCCCATCTCAGTGGGGGAATGCGCAAAGCGGGAGAACGAATGACCCTTCCTAAGAGCCTTTGGGTTCGGCGTGAGGCGATTTGGCTTCTTTCCAATAAGCAATCATCTCTTCGATACTGAGGTGCTGCACGCCTTTGCCTTGTTCGCGAGCTTTCTGTTCAATGTAGGCAAAACGTTCACGGAATTTCTTGTTGGTCTTTTCGAGGGCATCGTCGGAATTCACACCAATATAGTTACCGTAGGCAGCCAAGGCAAAGAGCAGGTCGCCGTATTCCTCTTCGATATGGGCAATGTCTTCAGGTTTTTGCAACGCCTCAAGGAGTTCACCCTTCTCCTCCTCTACTTTCTGCCAAGCTTGTTCAGCGGTGGGCCAACGGAAACCCACACCGGCCGTCTTCTGCGCCATGCGATAGGCCTTCAACAAAGAGGGTAAGCCCTCAGGCACGCCACCCAACACACTGCGGTTGTGCTCGCGCTCCAATTTGATCTTTTCCCAATTCTGTTCCACCTGCTCGGCATTCTCAACATGCTCATTGCCAAAGATATGCGGATGGCGCACAATCATCTTGTCGCAGATACCATTGAGCAC
>JAEEGG010018588.1_pt1 | contig 14107 bp, 9 predicted proteins | sample 9134161 | NCBI WGS metagenome assembly JAEEGG01 (sample SAMN16246543, study PRJNA631951) | gut metagenome | biome: gut microbiome; feature: rumen; material: CR-attached | host: Bos | place: Iran: Karaj | collected 2018-10 | reverse complement strand
GCCTATTTTATTGCCTGATGGCGAGACAATTCATGTTGCTGTTGGCTATGGTGAGGGCTATGCCTCAGTATTCAAGGATGCTGGTGATGATCCTGATGTGACGAATGGATTGGAGATACGGGCGAGTGTCAAGCCAATTCCCGCTGACGCGCCTACCCGTAGCCTTTCTGACACCTTTGAGATCTTAGGTGGCGAGGGAGTAGGCACCTTCACACTTCCTGGTTTCGACTACCCTCCAGGCTCACCAGCCATCAACAAAGCACCTCGTGAGATGATCCGTCAGAACATCGCAGCGATAACAAACAATCCACTCAATATCACCATCTCCGTACCAGAAGGTGAGGCTATTGCGAAAAGAACCTTTAATCCCCGTCTGGGTATCGAGGGAGGCATCTCAATCATTGGTGTCTCTGGTATCGTGAAGCCTTTCTCTGAAGAAGCCTTCATCGATAGTATCCGCAAATGTATGAATGTGGCCAAAGCCAGTGGTTCTGATCGCGTGGTGATTAACAGCGGAGGTAAGAGTGAACGCTTCGTGAAAGCCCTCTACCCTGACCTGCCCCAACAGGCCTTTGTGGAATATGGCAACTATATCGGCGAGACCTTGAAAATCGCCCACGAACTGGACATCAAAGAAGTAACCCTTGGCGTGATGTTAGGCAAAGCCGTGAAACTTGCTGCTGGTCATCTGGACACTCATAGTCGGAAGACCACGATGGACAAGGCGTTTATCAGTGAGATGCTCGTAGAAGCAGGTATTCACATCGACATCAGCGCCCTCACCTTAGCGAGAGAACTATGGGAGAAAATACCAGAACAAAAGATACAGGATTTCGCAAGCACCATCATCCGTCATTGCGAAAGCTATTGTAAGCCCCTGCTACCCAATGGTACGCTGACCATCCTGCTGATCAGTGACGAAGGGCAGATTTACGGAACAGGACAGCAGCAATGACTGGGGCTCCTATCAGGGCTGTAACGGAGTTGACAGGCAAGGCACCTTCGAAACCAGGCATACGTGCTATCAGATTGCAGAACAATGCCAACGCTGCGCCACAAAGAGCTGTGGCTGGCATCAGCACACGATGATCGGAAGTGCGGAAGATGGCTCGTGCCAGATGGGGAACAGCCAGACCAATAAACATGATAGGTCCACAATAAGCCGTCACGATAGCCACCAGCACACCTGAAGAGATAATCACCAGCATACGACTGCGACGGATATTCAGACCTAAGTTGGCTGCATAACGCTCTCCTAGCAACAGGAGGTTCATCGTCTTCACCAACAGACAGGCCAACGGTAGAAGTACACACATCAGCACAACGAAAAGCACCATCTCATCACCTGACACACGAGAGAACGAACCTAAGCCCCACACCACGAAAGCTTTCACATCTTCTTCTGGCGACAAGAACTTCAGCACACCAATAATCGCATTGGCCAGATAACCAATCATCACACCAATAATCAGCAACGTGACATTGTCCCTCACCTTCTGCGACACCCACAAGATCAGTGACATCACAGCCAGCGCTCCCACGATAGCAGCAACACTCATCGCCGCATCACCCAGATAACCCAGACGGGAAAGCGCCACCCCACCGATACGTCCAGAGAGCAGCACCACAAAGGCGACACCTAAGGCAGAGCCGTTGCTGATACCCAACACGGAAGGACCTGCTAAGGGATTACGGAATACCGTCTGCATCTGAAGACCACTGACAGCGAGACCAGCACCAGCCATGATAGCCGTCAAGGCCTGAGGCAGACGACTACTGAAGACGATGTTCGTCCATATCTCATTGCTCTCTGACCCCAAAAGGATACGGCAGACCTCTGTCATAGGAATCCTGACAGAGCCGATGAGCAGGTTCACAATCAATAGTACAAGGATACCCACGACGAGGGTGATGATCAGTGGTAGGGTTCGTCTCATTTCAGAAGTCGATAATAGGTGGGTTGGTAATCAGGTTCTACGAGTTCCGGATGGAAGATCGCCACAAAATCCTTCAACAGTACATCTGGTTGCACAGGAGTGATCTCGTAATAAGGCTGTTGCTTCATATTACAATAGATGACCTTCCGCTCCTTATAAGCCTTGAAGAGTTCATTACGTGGCTCAGAGGATTTCAGGGCCAAGTAACTGAAATCACCTGGGAAGCTGTTCAGGATGCGCCAGTAGTCGGCATTAGCCGCCAAGGCATACATCTTCTCAAACTCCAAGTTCTCGCCCGCTGTTTCTTCATCCTGAATGACATAATCAGCACCTGCATCACGGAAGATCTGCGCCAGATAGTTCTTGCCGCCAACGGCATGCCAAGTGCCATAGTGCATCTCACCAGACAAGACCGTAGGACGAGTCGTAGCTGCTGAAGCCTTGACTTTCAGATCATTGTAGCGCTGTTCGATGCCAGCAAACACCTCATTGGCTTCTTTCTCCTTACCAATAAACATGCCTATGAATTTGATCCACTCAGCCTGTCCTAAAGGATCGAGTTCCTGATAACCCAGATGGGGCACTAACAGGATGCCTGTCTCTTTGATGGCCTCATAACCACCACGCTTAGAGGGCGAGATAAAGATCACATCAGGATTGGCTGCCAGCACCATCTCTGTATCAAAATTACCCTCCATGCCGATCTTCACGATACGTCCGTCTTTCACACGAGCCAGAATATCCTTGTTATAGAGATTCTTCGTGCCTGTCAGACCTTTCACCACATCATGGGCATCAAGGATGGTGAAGTTGGAGAGTTGAAGGGCTGTCATACAGATAGTACGTTGGATAGGGACCTTCACCTTTGTATAACCCTCTGGCACAGCGGTATCATCAGTTCTTACCAAGGCAAAATGATCATGCTGCCCCACATCCACCAGACGGATATCGGCAGAGTCGCGCACACTGAAACCTGTGGCATATTTCACTGTCACCTCAACGAAAGCATCGTCGGAGGCAGCATCAGCGCCTTGCTTCTTGGCATTCTTACCAGAGCAGGCACAAAACAGGGCTACAACAGCAAAAGCCCAAAAGTATTTTCTCATAAACCGAAACAATTAATATCATCCATATCTCTGCCACGCGATTCACACGCACAGCCTTTTTCATATCATCAGTTGTCAACAAACGTTCATGTTCTCCGATATAGGGTTTGTCGAAAAGCTGTCCGAAGTAGTAGTGTGGACCCCCAAAACGACAGTCCAGAATGCCAGCTAAGGCAGCTTCCGGATAACCACTGTTCGGACTGGCGTGACGACGACCATTCTTCCAGACAAACTTTAAGAGGCGCAGTTTCCATGATGCCAGAATCATCAACAAGGCTGTGAGACGAGCTGGGATATAATTTGCCACATCGTCGATATGTGCAGCCCAACAACCAAAGTCCTTATAGCGTTCTGTCTTGTATCCTATCATCGAGTCGAGGGTGTTCACCATCTTATAAGCCAACATGCCTGGTGTGCCTAACAAAGCAAACCAGAACAGTGGGGCTATCACCCCATCACTCAGATTCTCTGCCAATGTCTCCAACGCTGCTGTACGCACCTCTTGGGCAGAGAGCTCTGAGGTGTCGCGACCCACGATGCGAGCCACCTGCTGACACCCTTCCTCCAGACTGCGATCCAAGGCATGAAATACGGCTCGTACCTCTCGGATCAAGGTCGTTCCTGCCAGACAATAGAAGATGATGACAGCATCAAAAAGCAGCAAGAGGTAAGATGAAAGCGATAAGAGCCAATAGCGAACCACCCATGTCAGCGCGAAAACGAGGGCTATCAGACTAATAGCGACAACAGCACCCTTCGCTTTTCGATAATGACCATGATTCAGTTTGTGTTCACAAGCAGCGATGACCTTACCAAACCAAACGACTGGATGAGGCAACCACTGTGGATCACCTAGCAGGAGGTCTAAGATCCAACCTGCCAACAAGGGCAATATGGCAAGCATCCAACTATCCATTCCTCGACATCAATTGGTTGATGGCTTCTACCAATGCATCGTTCTCTGCTGGTGTCTGTGACGCTACACGGAAATGGTAAGGCGTCAGACTGCGGAAATTCGACGCATCACGAATCAGCATATGATGTTCTCTTGCCAAATAGTCCTTCAGTTCTGCAGCAGTATGAGACGCCATTCGACATAGCATAAAATTCGTCTGAGTAGGAGTCACCTCTATATCTGGTAGTTCTTCCAGACACATGGCGAGTCTTTTTGCCTCTTGAAGATCAGGCTTGCAGATGAGTTCATCATGCTGCAACAGGAACTTACCTGCCTCCAAAGCCAGTGCCGATACACTCCAAGGACGCAGATACTGGCGGATCTTCGCAGTCAGACTTTCGTGAGCCGTGATATAACCCAAACGCAATCCTGGGACACCATAAGTCTTTGTCATAGAGTGAATCTGAATAACTTTTGGAATCTGGCATCCCTCTCGTGGCGCCATCACCTGAGCATCCGTATAATTCTCATAGCTCTGGTCAAGTACCACCAGATCGTATTCTGAGAGCATCCGCTCAATATATGATGGGGCATATACTTCACCAGTAGGGTTGTTGGGGTTGCACAACCAAAGCATCTTCTTATCAGACGAAGAAGGAAACAACTGACAGGCATCCTCGTATTCGCTGAATGTTGGCGAAGGAATCTCAGACTGCATGTGAAAAGTCTGGGCTATCAGATAGATGGCTTCTGTGGCACCACTGGTGACGATGACCTGTTGAGAATGAAGTCCATAACGCTCGGCTATGATAGTTTCCAACGACCAGGCCTCAGGTTCTGGATAATGACTGATGAGTTCTGGACGAGCCATCAGATGCTTCATCAGTGCCTGATGATGGTTATGGGCACAGATATTCGACGAGAAGTCGCTCTTGATGTCTCCATATTTATATGCGTCGTCACCGTGTCCTTCAATCATGATCTGAGAGTATTTGATAAATCCGATCCATATCCACATAACGGCGCACATGGTCAGCGAGTTTATTATATTGTTCTTCCTTATAGGCCTGATAGTCGAATGAGGGGGCATCGCTGCTGAACTTCCCTGCAAAAGGTTTCAGCAACTCATCCACAAAGGCCGCATTATCGAGGATACCATGCACATAGGTTCCCATACACTTCTCATTCACCCGATAGCCGTCAGCTCGTCCGTCGTGCAGATGCAGCATCGGCAAGGCCACAGCATCGCCAAAGGGCTTCGTCTCACCCATGTGGATCTCATAGCCTTCACCATATTCGCACTTTACCTGACGGGTGAGTTTCTCACCACTCATCGTGGTGGTGACAGGCAACAGACCAAGTCCTGGGAGTCGTTCGATATCGCCTTCCACATGGTCTGGATCACACACCTCGATACCCATCAGCTGATAACCACCACAGATACCCAACACGGAAGCCCCTTCACGATACGCCTTGACGATGGCCTGAGCACAACCGTTCCGACGCAGTTCGTAAAGATCATGCAACGTTGACTTGGTACCTGGTAGGATGATGATATCCACCTTCTGAATATCCTCCACGTTATTTGTATAAAAAAGATGTACGCGCGCGTCTTGTTCCAATGCATCGAAGTCGGTATAGTTCGAGAGATGCTGCAACATGACGACGGCAATGTTCACCTTGTCCTGTTGCAGTTGGAAAGACTTCTGAGCGAGTGCCACTGAGTCTTCTTCCTCGATATGGATATCCTTGAAATACGGGATCACACCCAAGACGGGCACCCCACAGATCTCCTCCAACATCCTGCGCCCTTCCTCAAACAGACGCATATCCCCACGGAACTTATTGATGATGACACCTTTGATGAGGGCTCTGTCTTCTGGTGCCTGTAGGGCGATGCTACCATAGACGGAAGCAAACACACCTCCCCTATCGATGTCGCCCACTAAGATCACATCAGCCTTCGCATGACGCGCCATCGGCAGGTTCACCAAGTCGGTAGCTCGCAGGTTGATCTCTGAGATACTGCCTGCGCCTTCCATCACAATAGGGTTATAACGTGCTGCCAAGCGATCGAACGCCTTGCAGACCTCAGCACGAAAATCGATATCCCCAGCCCCTTGTCTGCGCCAATAGTCATAGGCATGCTTATTGCCCACCGGTTTGCCATTCAGTATCACCTGTGAAGTATGATCACTCTGCGGCTTCAGCAACAGCGGGTTCATATCCGTATGACAAGCGATGCCAGCAGCCTCAGCCTGCACAGCCTGAGCCCGTCCGATCTCCAAACCCTCAGGTGTCGCATAGCTGTTCAGTGCCATGTTCTGTGCCTTGAAGGGTGCAGGCTGATAACCGTCCTGCTTGAAGATACGACAGAAGGCGGCTGCAACGATGCTCTTGCCGACATCGCTGCCTGTTCCTGCAAACATGACTGGGTGTAAAGAGCCCCCTAAGTTAGGGGGTTGGGGGTCTGCGCTCGACCTCTGGTCGCTTGCTACCGAAGGGACGCAAGAACAATGGTGCTCTTTCAGACCCCTGTCGCCCCCTAACTTAGGGGGCAAATAAAGATGCGTATAACTGGCTAATACATTCTTATATCTGAAGACGGGTGTTGCCACAGGCTTGCCCTTGGCATCATAGACCTGTGTGGCTGATACAGGAGCTTTGTCCAAACGCTCGGCTTTGCCGCTTTTCTCCGAAAAGAACTGGGTATAGTGGAACTCATGTCCACGATAGCATTTCCCATCGAGTTCGAACTGGCGATAACCCAAGGATAACTTTCTGTCAGCCTTGCGGGCCGTGATGCGATAAGGCAGCACACCACACATGGGATATTCGCCCTCATCCGTCACGATGCTCTCGCAGAGATACATCATACCTCCACATTCGGCTACCACACTTCCACCCTGTTCTGCAAAGTCCTTGATGGCTTTTCTGCAAGCCTCGTTCCTTACAAGTACCTCCAGATGTTTCTCAGGATAGCCACCAGGCAGATAAAGCAGATCGATGCCTTCGAAAGAAGGCACCTCTGTCTCTGGATCGAAGAATCGCACAGACGAAAACCTGTCTATGGTTTCCTGATAGAAAAAACTAAAACTCTCGGCATTGCGCGCCAGGAGCACAGATTGTTCCCATACTGGGAATGAATTGTTCCCACACTGGGAATGAATTGTTCCCACACTGGGAATATATTTTGGGGTTAAAGCCCGCCAATCGACATGATTCTCTAAAAGATTGATCAGCTTCTGAGTCTCCGGTTGTTCAGAGAAGTCCAAACCTAGATAGCGCGAGCCTTGTTCGAGTGATGCATCCTTGGGGAGATACCCCAGGCACTTGATCTGCAGATCATCGCACACCTGCTTGAGCATCTCGAAGTGGCGCGCTGATCCCACCTTATTAAATATGACGCCTGCAAAACGGATGTCCTTGCGGAAGTTCAGGAACCCCTGTAGCAGCGCCGCCACGGAATAAGCAGCCGACTTTGCATCTACCACCAGCACAACTGGGATATCGAGCGTCTTGGCAATCTCATAGGCAGAACCCTTATCACGATCATAGCCGTCGAACAAGCCCATCATCCCCTCTACGATACACACATCAGCATCGGCACCATAGTGCCAGAAGAGTTCACGTACATGCTCTGGCGAGGCCATAAACGTATCGAGATTGATGCTGGGACGACCACATACTGAGGCATGAAACTTGGTATCGATATAATCTGGGCCGCACTTGAAGGGTTGCACCTTCATGCCCTTCGATGTAAGAAGTGCCATCAGTCCTCTGGCAATCGTTGTCTTGCCAGAGCCGCTGGTGGGGGCTGCTATCAGAAATGCGGGTTTCATCTCTGCAAAGGTACATACTTTCTGCATTATTTTGCATGAAATACGCATTTTTTTCACTCTTATCTTTTATCTTTTCACTTTTTTATGTACCTTTGCAGCCGAAAATGAGGCAATCTGGTGGCCGATGCCGCCTGATGTAAGGGAATCCAGTGAGAGTCTGGAACTGTACCTGCAGCTGTAATCCCCCTTTGAAGGGTTTGCTTGTGTAACGCCACTGACCACAGGGTCGGGAAGGTAAAGCAGACTGGGGAGAGTCAGAAGACCTACCGAAGGAGAGAGCAGAATGGAGCTTGCTCCAATTCTGCCGAGCCGAGGTAGGACTCGACGCGAAGCGTCAAGCCTACCGAAGTGAGAGCAGAAGCTCTACAAATTCACAAACAAGACTGTTCAGGAGTTAGCGGTCGGAAAATAAGATGATTTATGAGCATTAGACAGAAACTGGCTTTGGGCCTTTGGCTGTTGACTGTTGGCGTAAGTGCACAGACAGGAGTCTGGCGCTCTGACAGTTTGCAGGAAGTAGTGGTGACAGGTACTGGTACACAGCATCTGCTGAAAGACGCACCTGTTCAGACAGAGGTGATCAGTCATCGGCAACTGCAGCAATATGCCGGCAAGAGCATCGAGGATATCCTGGCAGGACTAACCGCCAGCTTTGACTTCAGCGAGAACGATATGGGTTCCCATCTGCAGATGAACGGACTGGGCAACTCGTATGTGCTGATTCTGATAGACGGCAGGAGACTGCATGGCGATAATGGCGGCGAGAACGACCTGTCGCTGATTGATCCGAACAACATCGAGAAGATAGAGATTGTGAAGGGTGCATCGAGTGCCCTCTATGGTAGTGATGCCATCGCTGGTGTGATCAACATCATCACCAAGAAGCATCGTGAGCAAGGTGTGATGTTTGAGAACACCTCGCGCGTTGGCTTCTATGGTGACATCCGTCAGCATAACGGTCTCGCCCTGAACTACGGCAAGCTGTCAAGCTATACCAACTTCCAATTGCAGCACTCCGACGGTTGGCAGAACACCTCTGAGGAAGCCATCTCACAGACAGAGTATCACATCACCGACTCACGCAACAAGACTGTGAATCGGCATACCAACTGGCAGATTGCAGAGCGACTCACCTACCAGCTGACACCAGCCATCGAACTGTATGCTGATGGCAACATCTACTGGAAACGCATCTACCGTCCTTGCGGGCATCACCCTGGGGTGGATGTCAAGACGTGGGATCTGCAATACAACAATGCCTCTGTATCCGTTGGAGGCAAATGGAAACTGAACAGTACGGATGTCATCACCCTGGATGCCGACTGGAAGCGACATTCTTACAACTATGTCTATACAGACACCACGCTGACAGACGGCTATGTGAACGGACGCTTCACCAACTACTACCCTTACTTCCCTGATGATAAGGAACTGCAGAGTGATCAGCGACTCACGAACATCTCGTTGAAAGGTATCTTCAATCTGCCTTACGAGCAGAAGCTGAGTGCAGGATTCGACTATCGCTACGACTGGCTGAAGGCACCCATGCGAGTAGAAGGCGGCAAGGCGACAGACAACACCCAGGCCCTCTATGTACAGGATGAGTTGGCGCTGCTCGATCCGCTCTATCTGACAGCAGGATTGCGACTGACCAGGAACCAGGGATTCGGCACACGCCTCACCCCTAAGATCTCTGCGATGCTGAAACTGGGTGAGCTACGTCTGAGAGCCACCTGGAGTCAGGGTTACAAGACCCCTACCCCCAAGGAACTGCACTATCAGTACGTCAGGAATATGAATGGGGTATATCTCTACTTAGGCAACGAGGACCTGAAGGCTCAGACCTCCAACTACTTTGGCGTGAGTGCTGAATACACCATCGGACACCTCACACTGACACTCGCCCCCTATTATAACAAGGTGAAAGACATGATCACCCTCGTCACCATTCCCACCAAGGATGCGCCTGGCGACCTGATTACGAAATACGACCCCATCAGAGTGCGCCAGTATCAGAACATGGAGGATGCCAAGACCTATGGTGTCGATTTCACTGTGCGCTATCAGGGCAGACACTTCACCGCAGGCGGAAGCTACAGCTACCTGGATACAGAAGCCAACCAGTATGACGCTGAGAAAGACAGGATGATCAAGGTCACCATCGACGGTATGGCTCACCATAAGGCAAACCTCTATGTCACCTGGAACCACGATTTCTCCAAGCATTATAAGTTGGGCTTAGGACTCTATGGCCGACTCTCCAGCAAGCGCTATTATCAGATCGATGGCGACGGCAAGGGCTACCAGCTCTGGCGACTCTCCACCAACCACCAGATAGGCAAGATCTGGCGCATAGATGCTGGTGTGGACAACATCTTCGACTATGTGGATACAACCCCTCACGGATTACATCTGGGTACCACAACCCCAGGTCGTACCGTCTATGCTTCACTGACCATACGACTCAATGCAGGTAAAAAACTTACGAACAGATATAAATCGAATTTTAATTCAAGTAACAATGAACAAGATTAAGTATTTCATGCTGGCTATGATGGCTTTCGTAGCCAGCGCTTCGTTCACCGCTTGTAGCAGCGATGACGACAACAACAAGAACAGTGGTAAGCAGTCTAACTACGAAGAATATCAGAAGGCTGTAAATCAGACTGTAAACTCACAGAAAAAGAGCGACAAGGTGATTCTGCTCGTAGCCTTCGGTTCTACATGGGAGCAGGCTTACGACACCTTCGACAAGGTGGTTGACGAATACAAGGCAGCATTCTCAGGTTGGGATGTGTATCTCTCTTTCTCTTCAGCCATCTGTATCAACAATGCCCGTAAAGGTGAGAATGTGGCGCCTAAAGACTACTATGATCCTGAGCACTGGCTCACCGCTATTGGTCTGGCAGGCTACAAGCAGATCGTGGTACAGTCGCTGCAGGTGATCCCTGGTGAGGAGTATCGTCGTGTTCGCGACAGCTATGTGAAGGACTTCATGAACAACCGCAATGATGATTTCACAGATGCCTATATGAAGAGCATCGATCGTCAGGTGGTGGTAGGTACCCCGCTGATGGCTGAGGAGAGCGACGCGAAGGCACTGGCTAATACACTTAACGACGAAGCCGACATAAAGGCAGCTCTGGCTAATGGTATCGTTGCTTTCATGGGTCATGGTAACCCAGAGGGCTATGATTACTATGGTGGTAACGTACGCTATATACAACTGGAGGAGTCCCTTCGTGCCATCAGCCCCAGCTACTATGTAGGAACAGTAGATATGGCTGAGACTTATGCTGAGGATGTACTGAAGCACATTGCAGGCGGAAAATTCAACTACAAGATTGGTGACGTGACCAAGAGCGTTACCTATGCTGCCAACGATGCCAAGAAAGCCCAGCTGTTCGTGCTGATGTCAATCGCCGGTGATCACGCCCACAACGATATGGCTGATCCCGATGACGATGAGAGCTGGTACTCTCTGTTTAATGAAGCAGGTATCGCGACAAAGGCCTACGAGACCAACTTCACTGAGGCTTGCTGGAAACAGTACAAGAGTGGCGATGAGTACATCCCTGGTCTGGCAGAGCGCAGCGCCGTTCGCAAGCTGTGGATGAACCACACGACTGCAGCTATCAAGAAACTCGGCACTGACGAGGCCCTGTCAACTCCGACAACTGCTGCAGAATAATGAAAACAGTACGTGTATTATTATATAGGTTTTGTGAAGGAGGTGCTGTCGTGAGACAGCATCTTCTTCCCGTTTTGCTATCGTGCTCAGCAGTAGTCTGCCAGGCACAGATTCATCAGATGACACGCAACGACTCTGCCGCCATCAGTCACAGTTATAATCTGAACCCCGTTGTCGTAACTGGTTCAGGTCATCACCAGCGGCTGAAAAGCACTGCCACCCCCGTGCATGTGCTCTCTGCCCAGGAGATCCGTGAACAGGGCATCAGCACCTTCGACGGTGCCCTTGTCCGTATGATGCCCCAGGTATCGATGGCACCCAACTCGATGGGAACCTTCCTGCGCCTCAACGGTCTGGGCAACAAATATATTCTGATTCTGGTCAACGGTCAGAAACTCAACGGTGACATCTCGAACAATGTCGATCTCAACCGTATCAATATGGCACGAGTGAAGCGTATAGAGGTACTCGACGGCGCCGCCTCCTCGCTCTACGGCTCTGATGCCATCGCAGGTGTCATCAACATCATCACCGACCAGCCCACACAGGATCTGATCAGCATCACCAGCGACACCCGTGTCTCAGGACATGGACAACTCACGGAGAGCGTCAGTCTCGACATCTTTAGCAAGGGCTTCGGATCCTACACCTCGTTCACACACGATCGTGCTGACAGCTATCGTAACAACGACCTCGAATATGTGAAGGGCTCTGACACGGAGACACAATCCTCCATCGCCCCACTCTTCACAGGTTACCGTTCGAACATCGTTGGACAGAAATTCACCTATGCGCCCAACCAGCATCTGGCACTCAACGCAGGGATGGATTATTCGTATAAGATCACCTCGCGCCCTGAGACCCGTGCTGACATCACAGGAGGCACCGACTACGAGATGCGCTACAAGGGTCTGCGCTGGAACGTTGGTGGCATCTATAAGTTCACCAGCCGCAACTCGCTTCAGGCCAACTTCGTCGTCGATCGCTATCGCTATGGCAAGGAGTACGATGTGGCAACCAAGACCTATCAGATAGGCGACTATGTGCAATCCAAGAAGCAGCGCATGATGGACGGTGAGATCAAGGCCATCCTGGGATTCACCACCAACAGCACCACCATCTTCGGTGCCGACTGGCGACAGGATCATCTTACAGCCACCTCTGGTAACATCAACGAGAAGGTCTATACCCTCGCAGCCTATGCCCAGCACGAGATGAAGTTCCTGAAAGACTTCACCGCCACCCTCGGTCTGCGACTGACACATCACGAGACGTTCAATAATCACCTCACCCCAAAGGTGGCCCTGATGTATGCCCCTGGTGAGTTCCGTTTCCGTGCCACCTACTCTGCCGGTTTCCGTGCCCCTGGTCTCGACGAGCTCTACTATCACTATTACTCCGTGAATCGTGGCAAGCCCCAGATCAGTTTCGGCAATCGGGACTTGAAGCCAGAGAAGAGTCACTACTTCTCGCTGAATGCCGAATATCGCACACAGATGATTGCCGTCAGTCTCACTGGCTTCATCAACCGCATCAACGACATGGTGGTCAAAGAGAACATCGAAGTGAATGACGCATCACTCGTGATGCTGAAACGGGAGTTTCCCGAGATGACCGATGAGGAAGCCTCGAAACTGGTGAGCTATGCCCTATATCAGAACAGCGACAAGGGAGATATCAAAGGTGTGCAGCTGAATGTCTCTGCCAATCTCTTCCCAGGCTTCAACATCTCCACGAACTATGCCTATACCTATGCCCGCACCAAGAGCGGAACAGAGTGGACACCCCTGGAGCGCAGCATTCGTCATACTGCCACGATAGCAGCCGACTATCACCACGCATGGAAACGTTACAGGTTGAATGTGAACCTGAATGGCCGTCTGCAGAGCAAGACCTACTATCCAGGCTACGAGGATGCCCCAGGCTATGGCATCTGGAACCTCTACACCACCCACACGTTTGATTTTGCCAGATGGGTGCTTCTGGAGCCATCCATCGGTATCGACAACATTTTCAACCGTGTGGATCGCCGTATCGACTCCGCCACGCGCAAATATGCTCTCTACACCCCTGGCACGATGCTGGTAGTAGGTTTGAAAGTCAAATTCAAATAGATTTCCTCAGCGTAAACTCAAACGCCAAGCCACCCTTGTCGGCAGGGCGGACGGTGATGGAACCACCATGCAACAAGACCGCATTCTTCACGATGGCAAGGCCAAGACCTGTGCCGCCAAGTGAACGACTGCGGCCTTTGTCGATGCGGTAGAAGCGTTCAAAGATACGCGAAAGATGTTCTGGGGCGATACCGACACCATTATCACTGAGACGAAACTTCCAACCATCAGATGTCGGCTCTGCATGGATATCAATCGTTGTGCCCTCGCCTGCATAGTTGATGGCATTGTCGATCAGGTTGCGGAAGATACTGTAAATCAGCGAGGGGTTACCCTGAATGACGATATCCTGTGGCAAACAGTTGTTGAGGGTCATGTGGCGCTTCTCTACGGCAATGGCAGTCTCCTGCACGATATCACTTACAATTTCCGACACGTCAGTGCGCTCCATCGTAAGCTGGTGGGCAGCATAGTCCATACGGTTCAGCGTCGAGATATCCTGCAACAGGGCCGTCAGTCGCT
>JAEEGG010018581.1_pt1 | contig 14110 bp, 10 predicted proteins | sample 9134161 | NCBI WGS metagenome assembly JAEEGG01 (sample SAMN16246543, study PRJNA631951) | gut metagenome | biome: gut microbiome; feature: rumen; material: CR-attached | host: Bos | place: Iran: Karaj | collected 2018-10 | reverse complement strand
AAATCACGTCACCCTTACCATGCTTACCGATTCCCCATCCATCGAGAATCATCAATAATGCTTTCTTTGCCATAATCTTATTACTAATTTAAACGTACGTTCTATTTTGCGGTGCAAAATTACAAAATTTCTTCGAAATGAGTACGATAACACGTTGCTTTTAAGCAGATTTCACACCTGCTCGACTCAAAATTCCACTCATCGAATCATACAATCTTCCAAATTGCTAACTCCTCTTATCAGAATGTTATTCCCAACACTCCAACTCGCCTTCCAACTCAGGCAACTGACTGCGGTGGAACGCAGGTTCTTTAATGCCCTGTCGCTTCTGCTGGCGATAGTCGTCGAGCAGACGGAAGGCATAGCGACCCAGAAGCATGATAGCCACGAGGTTACAAGCCGTGAGGAAAGCCATAAAAAAGTCAACAATATTCCAAACCAACTCGAAACTAGCCAATGCGCCAAACACAACCATCACGCCTGCCGAACAAATGCGATAGATGGTCATCACCTTCGTGTTAGGGGTGATAAAACGGATGTTTGCCTCGCCATAATAGTAGTTGCCGATGATGCTGGAGAAAGCAAAAAGAAAGATAGCGACAGCCACGAAGACTGGTCCGGCCGATCCAACCTCGCTCTGCAAAGCTGACTGCGTAAGGGCAATTCCATTGAGTTCTGGTGTCTGATAAAGCCCACTTATCAGGATGATAAAGGCCGTACACGAGCATACCAGCAACGTATCGGTAAATACACCCAATGCCTGAATCAGTCCTTGCTTCACTGGATGACTCACAGCTGCCGTTGCTGCCACATTCGGCGCACTACCCTCGCCCGCCTCGTTCGAGAACAGTCCACGCTTTACACCATTCATGATCGTAGCACCGATACCGCCACCAGCTATCTGCTGGATGCCGAACGCATCACTCACAATTACCTTCAATACGTGTGGGATATGCTCGATGTTCATCACGATAATCACCAATGCCAGCACCACATAGCCAATAGCCATCACAGGCACTAACACCGCACTGACATGGGCAATACGCTGAATACCGCCAAACACGATGAATAAGCCTAAGGCAGCCAACATTGCTCCCACCCAAACGGGCGACCAGCCGAAGGCCTCTTGCATGGCACCACAGATGGTGTTGGCCTGAATAGAGTTATTCGAGAGTCCGAACTGCAGCGTGATGAGCACCGCAAACATAATGGCAAGCCAACGCTGATGCAGGCCTTGCTGGATATAATAGGCTGGTCCGCCAATAAACGAATCCTTATGTTTCTGTTTGAATAGCTGCGCCAATGTAGATTCGACGAAAGCCGTTGCCGAACCTATCAACGCTATCACCCACATCCAGAACACCGCTCCCGGGCCTCCGATGGCGATGGCCGAAGCCACACCAGCCAAGTTACCTGTGCCCACGCGGGTGGCCACACTCACTGCAAAAGCCTGGAACGAGGAGATGTGTTTACGTTTGCCCTCGGCAGCGTTCTCCGTAATCTGTTCGCCAACGGTATCAACCGCCGAATCTGTGAGCAGACGAATCATCTCGCCCACCATACGGAACTGTACAAAGCGTGTCTTCACCGTAAACCACACGCCACAACCCACCAGCGCAGCTATCAGCACATAGCCCCACACGGCATCGTTTATCGTAGTAATCAGCTCATTCATAAATCATCTTTTCCATCACAAAGGTTCGGATATCTTAGAAATCAAAGTCAATACTGAGTTGACCGTCGCCTAAGAGGTTATAGCTCTTGCGGTGATAGGGGGTAATGCCGTATTGGCGGATGGCTTCGCGATGTTTCTTCGTGGGATAGCCTTTGTTGGAGAGCCAGTCATATTGGGGATATTCCTCTGCCAACTGGTTCATATAATCGTCACGATAGGTCTTGGCAAGAATCGATGCTGCTGCGATGGCGAGGTATTTGCCATCACCTTTGACAATGGTGGTAGAGGGCAGCGTCTTTCCTTCTGCTGGGTCTTTATAGGGTTTGAAGCGATTACCATCGATGATAATAGCCTCAGGGCGAACCTTCAACTGGTCGAGGGCTCGATGCATGGCAAGAATCGAAGCGTTGAGAATGTTTATCTTATCGATCTCCTCTGGGGTGACGATGCCTACAGCCCATGCTACAGCATCCTTCTCGATGATTTCACGAAGCTGATAACGGCGCTTCTCGGTAAGTTGCTTGGAGTCGTTGAGAAGTTCGTTTTGATAGCCATCAGGCAGAATGACAGCAGCTGCATAGACGCTACCAGCCAGACAGCCACGCCCAGCTTCATCACAACCTGCTTCAATCTTGCCTTCGTAGTAATGACTCGCCAACATCTTGTCAGAACATTTGCGAAACACGACGGATACCTGCTACAAGGGCATCAATCTCTTCTTTCGTATTATATAGTGCAAACGAGGCTCTCACAGTACCAGAGATTCCAAGTCTGTCCATCAAGGGCTGGGCACAATGATGACCTGTTCGAACTGCGATGCCCAGACGGTCAAGCAAGGTTCCCATATCCAAGTGGTGGATATCGCCTACGTTGAAACTCACCACAGCATCCTTCAACGATGTATCCTTCGGGCCATAAATATGCATGTCAGGAATTGTCATGAGTTGTTCCATGCAATATTTTGTGAGTTGCTGTTCATGTGCCTGAATAGCTTCGAAGCCAATGGAATCGATATATTCGATGGCTTTAGCGAGTCCGTGGGTAGCCACATAATCGGGGGTGCCAGCCTCGAACTTAAAGGGCAAGCGCTCGAAAGTCGTCTTCTCCCAAGTCACCTTATCAATCATCTCGCCACCACCCTGATAGGGAGGCAGTTTTTCGAGCCATTCTTCCTTGCCATAGAGCACACCTATGCCCGTAGGACCATACATCTTATGTCCGCTGAAAGCAAAAAAGTCGCAATCCATCGCCTGCACATCCACCTTGAAGTGGGGTGCGCTCTGGGCGCCATCCACCAATACGGGGATATCGTGAGCGTGGGCTATTTTGATGATCTGCTCGACAGGATTAACAGTTCCCAATACATTGCTGACATGGACCACACTGATAATCTTGGTTTTCTCTGTAATAAGCGCTTCCAACTGATCGAGGCAGAGCAATCCGTCATCCGTAATAGGAACATGCTTCACAACAATACCCCGTTTCATCGCCTGAAGCTGCCAGCTGACGATGTTGGAATGGTGCTCCATCTCAGTCACAATCACCTCGTCGCCAGTCTGCATCTGCGATTCACAGAACGACTGAGCCACCAAGTTAATCGCCTCTGTGGTGCCACGGGTAAAAACAATCTCCTCTATCTTGCGGGCATTGATAAATCCGCGGACCTTTTCACGGGCTGCCTCGTGCAGATCGGTAGCCTGTTGCGAAAGATAGTGAACACCACGATGCACGTTGGCATTTACATTGAGGTATTCATCCCTCATGGCGTCGAGCACCATGAGCGGCTTCTGCGTGGTTGCTGCATTATCGAGATAAACCAGCGGCTTCTTATAGACCTCGCGACCCAGGATGGGGAAATCCTCACGTACCTTATTTATATCGTACATATTACTTACACAATTTACAACCAGAGCATTTGTTGAGTTCGCCACGGAATCGCTTTTCTACCAAGTAGTGAAGGCGATCGCGGAGAGGTTCGAGCTGCATGTGGTCGATGACCTCGTTGATGAAGGCATTCTGCAACAGGAGTTTGGCCTCATTGAGCGAGATGCCTCGCTGACGCATATAGAAGAGGGCGGCATCGTTAAGCTGTCCAACGGTTGAGCCATGGGCACACTTCACGTCGTCGGCATAAATCTCGAGCATGGGCTGGGTGTACATACGCGCCTCTTTGGTTGCCGTCAGATTCTGATTGGTCATCTGCGAGATAGTCTTCTGAGCCCCATGCTCTACCAACACACGGCCAGCAAAGGCACCAACAGCCTTATCGTCGAGCACATATTTATAAAGTTCGTTCGAAGTGCAGTGCGGCACTTGATGGGTAATCAGCGTGTTGTTATCCACGTGCTGCTGCTTATCGGCTATCACACAACCATAGCACTGACACTCAGCCCCCTCGCCAGAGAAAGTGAGGTCGAGCTTGTTGCGCGTGATACCATTATGCAGCGTAATTACATTGTGGTTCACACGGCTGTTAGCCTGCTGGTCGATATAGACATTGCTTACACGCACATTCTTATGGTGTGTCTCCTCCATGCAGTAGAGGTCTAACGACGCATTCTCGCCCACATAAGCCTCAATGACCTGAGTAGCCAGGAAGTTACGATCGTCGGCAGCATGGTCGCAGAAGAGCATCTTGATCTCTGCGTTCTCTTCGAGCACGATAAGCACACGTCGGTTCACCATCAGATCAGGCACCTGACGCTGGGCATTCTGGGGTGTTGCCTTGGCCGATGGCCGAGCCACCTCAGGCTCGGAAGAGCTGATGCGAGCATCGCTCTTCACTCGCAAGGTCGGTGCCTTCAGGATATTGATTACCTGAATGGCACGATCAACCTTCACGTTCTTGGGCACATAAACCAGCATACCATCCTGTGCCAGCATGGTATTGAGCGCTGTGACAGCATCCTCACTGGTCTTAGCCTGCTTGGTGTAGTATTTGCTCACCAACTCAGGATAATCTCTCAACGAGCCGATAATCACACCCTCGGGCAGATGTCCCTTTGGTTTTTCATCGTGATAGAACATGTCGTTCACCACGAAGTAGAGGCTGGTAGAGAGGTTGGGCACATCGCAATGGAAAGCCTCATAAGGATCGACGGGAATCTGGAGACGGCTGAGGTTCACACCATAGTCAGGCTCGAAGAGCTTCTGCATATCGGTGTACTTATAGCGCTCCACCTTACGTGAGGGAAAGCCCAGAGTCTTGAAATTCTCAAAGGCCTCATCACGCACGGCATTCATCGCCTCTGGTGCATGCGAGAAAATCATCTCACGTGCCTGCTGGTACAACTCTATATATTGTTGTTCTGAGTTCATTCTTCTCCTATTTCTTCCTTAATCCAATCGTAACCATGCTCTTGAATCTGCTTGGCCAGTTCTGGGCCGCCAGTCTTCACGATACGCCCCTTGTACAGCACATGTACAAACTGAGGCTTGATCATCTCAAGCAAGCGATCGTAATGGGTGATGACGATGCATGAAGTCTCTGGTGTCTGCAGTTTATTCACTCCTTCGGCCACGATACGCATCGCATCGACGTCAAGACCAGAGTCGGTCTCATCGAGAATGCTCAGCTTTGGCTCAAGCATAGCCATCTGGAAGATTTCGTTGCGCTTCTTCTCACCACCACTAAAGCCCTCGTTTACAGAACGGTTAGCCAGCTTGGAATCGAGTTCAACAATCTTACGCTTCTCACGCTGAAGCTTCAGGAACTCAGCGGCGTTCATGGGTTCCAGACCCTGATACTTACGTTTCTCATTGATGGCCGCCTTCATGAAGTTAGTCATCGACACGCCAGGAATCTCAACAGGATACTGGAACGAGAGGAACAGCCCCTCATGAGCACGATCCTCTGGTTTCATCTCCAGCAGATTCTTGCCATTGAAGAAAGCCTCGCCTTCAGTCACCTCATAAAGCGGATTGCCCACGAGCACAGCACTCAAGGTCGATTTTCCAGAACCGTTAGGTCCCATGATGGCATGTGTCTCACCATCGTTGATCACAAGGTCAATACCTTTTAATATCTCTTTGTCGCCAATGCGAGCATGTAGATTTCTTACCTCAAGCATTTATTTACCTTTTTACTTTTTATCTTTTTACCTTTACCCTACGGTTCCTTCAAGTGATACACTCAGCAGTTTCTGAGCCTCAACGGCAAACTCCATGGGGAGTTTCTGGAGCACTTCCTTTGCATAGCCGTTGACAATGAGTCCTACTGCCTGCTCGGTAGGGATACCACGCTGGTTACAATAGAAGAGCTGATCCTCAGAGATTTTCGAGGTCGTAGCCTCGTGCTCGAAGATAGCCGTGTCGTTATGCACATCCATATAAGGGAAGGTATGTGCACCACAATCAGAGCCCAGCAACAACGAGTCGCACGAAGAGTAATTACGCGCATTATCAGCATTGCTGGTAGCACGCACCAATCCGCGATAAGAGTTCTGCGAATGGCCTGCCGAGATACCCTTAGAGATGATGGTACTCTTGGTGTTCTTACCAATATGAATCATCTTGGTACCCGTATCAGCCTCTTGATAGTTGTTGGTCACAGCGACACTATAGAACTCTGCCTGAGAATTATCGCCACGCAGGATGCACGACGGATATTTCCAAGTAATGGCGGAACCCGTTTCAACCTGAGTCCAGGAGAGTTTAGAGTCCACACCACGCAAATCGCCACGTTTAGTTACCAGATTCAGCACACCACCTTTACCGTTTTCATCGCCAGGATACCAGTTCTGAACGGTTGAGTACTTCACCTCAGCACGGTTCATCACGATAATCTCTACGATGGCCGCATGGAGCTGGTTCTCATCACGCATCGGCGCTGTACATCCTTCGAGATAAGATACGTAAGCATCGTCATCAGCGATAATCAATGTACGCTCGAACTGTCCCGTATTCCTTGCATTGATGCGGAAATAAGAACTAAGTTCCATGGGACAGCGAACACCTTTGGGGATATAGACAAACGAACCGTCGCTGAACACAGCACTATTCAAGGCTGCAAAGAAATTATCGCGATAAGGCACCACCGTACCTAAGTACTGGCGTACCAAATCACCATGTTCCTTAATGGCCTCACCTATCGAGCAGAAGATAACACCCTTCTCACGGAGTTTCTCCTTAAAGGTGGTCTTCACCGAAACCGAGTCCATGATGGCATCGACAGCGGTATTACCACTCAGCGCTAAACGCTCTTCCAGAGGAATACCAAGTTTGTCGAACGTCTTTTCAAGTTCAGGGTCAATCTTTCCGTCGCCTTCGGGCTTCTTGGCCAAAGGGTCGGCATAGTAGCTGATGGCCTGATAGTCAATAGGAGGCACATGCACATGTCCCCATTTGGGCTCCGTCTGCTCCTTCCAGTAGCGGAACGCCTTTAAGCGGAACTCGAGCATCCACTCAGGCTCCCCTTTCTTAGCAGAGATGAGCCGAACGATGTCCTCGTTCAGCCCCTTCTCTATAATCTCTGTATGTACGTCAGTGGTAAAACCGAATTCGTATTTCTGTTCTGCCACCTGACGGACAAACTCATTTTTCTTTTCTGACATTCTTACAGTTTCTGTTCTACCTCGATCTCAGTGAAGGTCTCGATGATATCACCCACCTGGATGTCGTTGAAGTTAACCAGTGAGATACCACACTCCAGTCCGGTTGCCACTTCCTTGGCATCGTCCTTATAACGCTTCAGGGCGTCGATAGGAGCAGTGTGGATCACGATACCATCGCGGATGACGCGAGCCTTATCCTTGTTATGTACCTTACCATCGGTAACAAGACCACCGGCAACAGTACCGACCTTGGATATCTTAAATACCTGCTTAACCTCGATCTCACCAGAGATAACCTCCTTCTTCACCTTGTCAAGCATACCCTGCATGGTCTGCTTCACATCGTCGATAGCATCGTAGATGATAGAGTAGGTATTGATTTCAACACCCTCACGATCAGCGGCACGACGTGCATCGGCAGAAGGACGAACCTGGAATCCGATGATGATAGCCTCAGATGCTGATGCCAGCATGACATCATTCTCAGAAATCTGACCTACGGCCTTGTTGATCACATTCACCTGAACCTTCTCGGTAGAGAGCTTGATGAACGAATCGCTCAGTGCCTCAATAGATCCGTCGGTATCACCCTTCACGATGATGTTCAACTCGTGGAACTCACCCAAGGCAATACGGTGTGACAACTCGTCGAGACCCAGTTTGGTGGTTGTACGCAAGCTCTGCTCACGCTGCAACTGGATACGCTTGTTAGCGATGTCACGAGCCTCCTGTTCCGACTCCATCACATGGAAAGAGTCACCAGCGGTAGGCGCACCGTTCAGACCCAGGATAATAGCAGGCTCAGCAGGTCCTGCCTCATTGATGCGCTGGTTACGCTCGTTGAACATAGCCTTCACCTTACCCCAGGCAGTACCTGCGATGACAACATCGCCGACCTTCAGTGTACCATTAGACACAAGCACTGTTGACACATAGCCACGGCCTTTATCAAGTGAGCTCTCGATGATGCTACCAGTGGCCTTACGGTTAGGATTAGCCTTCAGGTCGAGCATCTCAGCCTCGAGCAGCACTTTTTCAAGCAACTCGTCGACACCAATACCCTTCTTGGCACTGATTTCCTGACACTGGTACTTACCACCCCACTCTTCAACGAGCAGGTTCATGTTGGCCAGGTCTTCACGAATCTTATCTGGGTTAGCACCTGGTTTATCAATCTTATTGATGGCGAATACCATTGGTACGTTGGCAGCCTGAGCATGAGCAATAGCCTCCTTGGTAGTAGGCATTACTGAGTCATCAGCCGCAACGATGATAATGGCGATATCAGTTACCTGAGCACCACGGGCACGCATGGCAGTGAAAGCCTCGTGACCAGGCGTGTCGAGGAACGTAATCTGACGGCCATCCTTCAGTTTCACGTTATAGGCACCGATGTGCTGGGTGATACCACCAGCCTCACCGGCAATCACGTTGGTGTTACGGATGTGGTCGAGCAGAGATGTCTTACCATGGTCAACGTGTCCCATCACTGTTACGATTGGAGCGCGACTGATCAGATCGTTCTCATCGTCCTCCTCCTCAGTAATGGCGTTCTGCACTTCAGCTGATACATATTCTGTGGTGAATCCGAACTCCTCGGCAACGATATTGATAGTCTCAGCATCCAGGCGCTGGTTGATAGACACCATGATACCGATGCTCATACATGTACCGATAACCTGGTTGACGCCAACATTCATCATCGTAGCGAGTTCTGAAACAGTCACGAACTCTGTCAGCTTGAGTATCTTGCTCTCTGCTGCCTGTGACTCCATCTCCTCCTGCATACGCTCGGCGACGGCATCACGCTTCTCACGACGGTATTTAGCACCTTTCTTATTCTGATTCTTAGATGTAAGACGGGCCAGTGTCTCCTTTACCTGACGGGCTACAGCCTCATCATCCACCTCCAACTGCTTCACTGGGCGGTTCTTCTTATTCTTCTTACCACCCTGCTGGTTGCCGTTATCCTGGAAGTTCTGGTTGCCTCCCTTATTCTTATTCTTCTTGTTCTGGTTATTCTGACCCTTATCTTGATTGGCAGCAGCCTCGATATCCACACGTTCCTTACCGCCACGGATGCGCTCACGCTTCTTCTTCTCGCCATTAACGCCACCGTGCATCTGGGCCTGCTTCTCCTCACGCTCCTTACGGCGCTCCTCCTTTGACTTCTTCTTAGGACGAGTGCTCTGGTTCAGAGAATCGAGGTCAATCTTACCAACCACATTCAGGTTAGGCACAGACTTCTGTTCAGTCCTCAACTTAAAGACATTATTATCATCAGCAGCCTGCTCCGTCTGAACGGGAGTCTCCTTTGGAGCTTCCTTTACTACAGGAGCAATAGGCTCCGGCTTCACCTCTTTGACAGGCTCTACCTTAGGCTCCTCGGGCTTCTTCTCCACTACGGGCTCTGGCTCCTTTTCTTCCTTCACCACAGCTACGGGTTCGGCCTTCGGCGTCTTGTCCTCCTGGGGCTTGGGCTTACCAATGCTGTCCAGGTCAATCTTTCCTAGAGGAGTGAAAGTCTGGCGGCGCTCTTCCTTCGGCTCTGATACAGACTCCGATCTTGCGTCCTTCTTAGGCTTCTTCTCCTTCTTTGGGAACATCATGCCAGCCTGGGTCTTAACGTCTTTGTCGCCCTTGAATTCCCTAACGAGCGCGTTATACTGCTCGTCGGTAATCTTAGTATTGACATTAGCGTCGTCTTTGATTTCACCCAAGTCTCTCTTATTCTTCAGAAAGTCTACTGCCGTCTGAAGACCGATGTTCAATTCTGTTAATACTTTATTTAATCTGACTCCCATTCTTAACCTTTTTATTTTTTCCTCTTTTCTTTTTACTCAAACTCAGCACGAAGAACATCCAACAGATGATCTACCGTCTCCTCCTCAAGGTCAGCCTTTTCAATCAGCATCTCACGTGGAGCATTGAGAACAGCCTTGGCTGTATCCAGACCAATAGCCTTGATAGCGTCGATCACCCACTGGTCGATCTCATCAGAGAACTCATCCAGATAGATATCCTCATCGGCCTCGTTTTCACTAACAACGCGGAATACGTCGATGGTATACTCTGTCAGCATAGAAGCCAGCTTGATGTTCATACCACCACGACCGATGGCCAGAGAAACCTCCTCGGGCTGCAGATAAACCTCTGCCTTACGGTTCTCCTGATCAAGAACGATGCTTGAAACCTTAGCGGGACTCAACGCACGCTGGATATAGAGCTGTACATTGCTTGAGTAGTTGATTACGTCGATATTCTCATTGCAGAGTTCACGAACGATACCGTGCACACGGCTACCCTTCACACCAACACAAGCTCCAACTGGGTCGATACGCTCGTCGTAGCTCTCAACGGCCACCTTGGCACGATCGCCCGGCATACGGGCCACCTTCTTGATGGTAATCAGACCGTCGTTGATCTCAGGCACCTCGGCCTCGAGCAGACGCTCCAGGAATACAGGACTGGTACGAGAAAGGATGATGCGAGGATTATTATTCTCGTTCTGCACTTCCTTCACAATGGCACGAACGGTTTCACCTTTGTGATAGTTGTCTGAAGGAATCTGCTCCTGCTTAGGCAGGTGGAGTTCGTTACCCTCGTCGTCCATCAGCAGCACCTCACGCTTCCAGATCTGGTAAACCTCACCGCTAACAATGGTATTCACCTTATCCTTATACTTCTGATAGAGAGAGTCATGCTCCAGCTCAAGAATCTTAGAAGCCAAAGTCTGACGAAGATTCAGGATGGCACGGCGGCCGAACTTAGCGAACTCAACCTCCTCAGAGACCTCCTCGCCAACCTCGTAGTCGGGTTCGATCTTCTGAGCCTCGCTCAGTGCAATCTCCTTATTCTCGTCCTGCACATCACCGTCAGCCACAACCACACGGTTACGATGAATCTCAAAGTCGCCCTTGTCGGGGTTCACAATCACATCAAAGTTCTCATCCGAACCAAACATCTTAGCGATCACATTACGGAAGCTCTCCTCCAGAACGCTCACCAACGTGGTACGGTCGATGTTCTTTGTCTCTTTGAATTCCTGAAAGGTCTCAATCATTGAGGGGCCTTTCTCTTCTTTCTTAATTGCCATTGTCTTATTCTTTATTTTTATTCATTAGCTTACTTAAATGCCAACAGATACTTGGCATACTTGATTTGATCCATCGAGAATGTCTTATCCACATCCACCAGCACGGGGCGTTTCTTTCCTTCCTGTTTCTGCTTTTCGCGAACAGTCAACACGAAATCGCGTCCTTCAACCGACTTCAGGACGCCCTGTATCTTCTTTCCATCGAGCCCAAGAACCTCCAATGTATCACCAATATGATTCTGGTACTGCTGAGCCACCTTGAACGGTTGTCCAAGTCCAGCGCTGCCAACCTCCAGCTCATACTCTCCGAGCTCCTCGCCCAGACGCTCCTGAAGGAATCGGCTCAATTCCGCACAATCTTCAATCCACACACCGTCTGCATGGTCAATCTCAATGACGATTCTTTCATTGGCCACAAAATTAATGTCTACCAGGAAATAGTCGTTGCCCTGCAACCACTCTTCCGTCAATGCTTGAATAGTTTCCTTATTTATCATCTAATACATATTAATATCGAAAATGAGAGACTCTTTCGAGCCTCTCATTCCGCTGAACGGGTGCAAAGGTAAGCATTTTCCCGCTAACTACCAAATATTTAGCTGTTTTTTTACGCAATATAGCTGAATATTTCTAATTCCTTCTGTTTCAGAGAGATATTTCCAAATGGTTTCTTGTCGATTCTGATGACTGAAGAAGTATCCTTGCCCTTCTTGGGAGTCAGCAATTTTTGATACTCCTCAGGCGACTTCAGCAGCCTTTCGGCCTCTTTCAGCTGGCGATCGAAATTAAGTCCGGCCTCGATAGCGCCCGACTGATAATAGTAGGCAGCGATAATGTCCGCTTCAAGAATATGCATCAGCACCGTCTTATACTTCTCCAAATCAACAGCCACGTCATGGTTCAACTTCGATTCGAGCGTATCGAATGCCTGCTTGGCATCGTCATAATACCCTTCAAACTTAGCCGTCTTCACCAGTTCGGCAAACTGTTTCTTGCTCACGGGGTCGTAGGTGAATCCGCTCTTAATGACACGTGCCTTGAACTCCTGCCAGTCAGCATCAGTCAGGTGGAACTCCGACGCAGAAGCGATTACAGGATGTTTGGCGATATAATCTACAACATAGTCGAACATCACCTCCGTAGAGTCCTGACCACTGGCCGAGAGATAGAAGGCGATGTTGGGAATCGTATCGGCCTTCACCTCAACATCCGGTTTAATACCACCGCCATCACGCACCTCTCGACCGCGACGGGTATAGAACACCTTTGTCAACGAATCGGGTATATGCTCACGATAGCCGCTTCCGTCGTGCTTATAGTTTATAGCCTGAATACAACGCCCGCTGGGGATGTAGTATTTCGAGGTCGTCACCTTCATATTTGTATTGTAAGGCAAGTCAATAGGAACCTGCACCAATCCCTTTCCATACGTGCGCGTACCTAGTATTATACCTCTGTCCAGATCCTGAATGGCACCACTGGTAATCTCGCTGGCACTGGCCGTCTCACCATTCACAAGCACCACCAGCGGCATCACCGTGTCGACAGGTTCCACTGTGGTCTTATATTCCTTGTTCGCCTGTCTCACCTTACCGCGATTTGCCACCACCGTAATTCCTTTCTGCAGCCACAGGTTCAGGATATCGACAGCCTCCTGCTCTGAGCCGCCGCCATTACCACGAAGGTCAAGAATCAGCGAAGTCGCCCCCCTCTTCTTCAGATCCACGAAAGCACGACGCATTTCCTTGGCGCATCCTTCCGTAAACTGGTTCAGGTTGATGTAGCCGATATTGCCGTCCCTCATACCATAGTACGGCATCTCAGGCAGTTTGATGTTCCTGCGGGTAATCTTGAAACTCATCAGTTTGCCTGTCGACGGACGCATCACCTTCAGCAGGAAACTCGTGCCAGGCTCACCACGCAGATGATCACTCACATAGCCCACCTGCTTATCCGTCATCATCGAGTCGTCGATGCTCAGAATCACGTCACCCTTCTTCAGCCCAGCCTCAGCTGCCGGCATATTAGCATAGGGTTCATCAATCACCACGCGATCCAGTTTCTGGTGCTTTCTGATAAGAGCGCCGATACCGGCATACTTACCCGTGAGCATCATTCTCAGGTCCTTCGTCTCGTCCTGAGCATAATATTCCGTATAAGGATCCAGCCTGCGAAGCATAGCCGTGATACCCGTACCGATGGTTTCCTTCGGGTTCAGGGTGTCCACATAGAGCAGCTCCAGGTTCTTATACACGTGATTAAAGATATCGAGATGCTTCGCCACCTCAAAGTTGTGGTCGTTCGTTTTCTGAGCCTGTGCCGTCATCGAAACAACCATCATCATCAGAACGGGTATGATATGTCTTCTCATAACTTCCTTAAGTTGATAAATACAGCTGCAAAATTACATGATTATCTCAAGAAAACGTTCTTTTTCCCTCCTTTTTTGCAAAAAATTTAAGTTTCTATGAATTTTTTCGCTTAAAAGTTTGGTAGTTTCAAAAAATCGCCGTACTTTTGCACCCGCTTAACAGCAAGACCTGCTTCAGTAGCTCAGTTGGTTAGAGCACCTGACTGTTAATCAGGGGGTCGTTGGTTCAAGCCCATCCTGAAGCGCTTAGAGGAGTTAGAGAAATCTGACTCCTCTTTCTTTTTTTCGTCTGAACAAATTTTGGTTATCTATTTACGTTTTTAAGTGTCAGCTCATATAATATCGTGACATTCTAAGATACTTTGGCAAGCATTTTATGGGGTATCATAGCACGTTTTAAACAAAAATTCGTACCA
>JAEEGG010018579.1_pt1 | contig 14110 bp, 13 predicted proteins | sample 9134161 | NCBI WGS metagenome assembly JAEEGG01 (sample SAMN16246543, study PRJNA631951) | gut metagenome | biome: gut microbiome; feature: rumen; material: CR-attached | host: Bos | place: Iran: Karaj | collected 2018-10 | reverse complement strand
CACAGCCGACAAGGTGGCTCAGGGAGAGTTTGACACCCTGCTGCCGACTGTCAAGCATCGGGATGAGATATGCCAGTTGCGTGACTCCTTCGAGAATATGCAGCACTCGCTGACCGAATATATTGAGAACTTGAAGCAGACCACCTCGGCAAAGGCTACGATAGAGAATGAGCTGAAGATAGCCCACGGCATTCAGATGAGCATGCTGCCTAAGACCTATCCAGCCTTCCCAAGCCGTAACGATATTGACATCTTCGGACAGGTGACGCCGGCCAAGGCTGTAGGCGGAGATCTCTACGACTTCTTCATCCGTGACGAGAAACTGTACTTTTGCATTGGAGACGTATCGGGCAAGGGTGTTCCTGCATCGCTCGTGATGGCGGTCACCAGATCACTGTTCCGCAATATCGCAGCCCACACCACGGAGCCGCAAAAGATGGTGATGGGCATCAACGAATCGCTGGGCGACAACAACGAGACCAGTATGTTCGTTACCCTTTTCGTGGGTGTGATCGATTTGGCAACGGGTAGCCTGGACTACTGCAATGCCGGCCACGACCAGCCGCTGCTGCTGACGGACGGTGAGGTCAGTCTGTTGCCATGCGACCCCAATATCCCAGCAGGTGTGATGCCAGGATGGGAATACACCTGTCAGCAGGTACAACTGAAACGCGGCACCACCATCTTCCTCTATACCGACGGTCTGAACGAGGCTGAGGACATCAACCACCAGCAGTTTGAAATGGATCGTGTGATGGAGACGGCCAAGGTCGCTGGCAACAGTCCGCAGGAACTCATCGCAGCCATGAGCGCCGCCGTCGCACAGTTCGTGGGGGAGGCTGAGCAGAGCGACGATCTCACCATGTTCGCCATTCAGAAGAAGTAGGGGGCCGTATTTGTAGTTTATAGTTTAGAGTTCATAGTTTAGAGTTGTTTACGGTTATGGACATGTATACAGAAGGATATATAGTAGCAAGAGTTTTTTTTATCAGTCTCTGTCTTTTGGTTATCGCCATATCGACATGCATTCCCATGTATGGTTATTGTCGCAGACGGTGGAAGGGCGCTGCCATAGGCTGTCTGATGCAGCCCGTTGTCTGTTTGGTGGTTATAGGTGTTGTTACCGGTGGCGTCCTCCTCTATAAACTGGTAAGTTACGAAATGGAGGTGAAATCGGCTATGGTGACGGTCAAGTCCATAGAACAGGACGTCAATGGCACAGACACGCTGACCTGGTATCTGAATGCCAATGAAGAGTGTATTCTGGATTCTGAAAAGAAAAGTGGCCGTTTCGACGTTATCCGCCTCGACTCTTTGGACACAGGTGTGTGTGTGGAGGATAGGATTGTGGTTCGTTTCGACCTCAAGAACCAGAAGGCCACTGCCACCGACTATGACCTGCCGGCTGAGGTAGTCGATGTGAACTGGGACAAGGTCAGGGACTACTTCGAGAAATAGTTGTGAATAATGTTACGATGATATGACAAACGGTATTTATACGATTCTGCTGCTCATCATGAGCAATGTGTTTATGACCTTCGCCTGGTATGGGCATCTGCGCCTGCAGCAGTCAGGCGTATCTACCAATTGGCCGCTATACCTTGTGATCGCCTTTTCGTGGATGATCGCTTTTTTCGAGTATTGCTGTCAGGTGCCAGCCAATCGTCTCGGCTTTGTGGACAATGGCGGACCGTTCAACCTCGTACAGCTGAAGGTCATTCAGGAGTGTATCTCACTGGTGGTGTTTGCTGTGATAGCAAACTTCATCTTCCAGCATGAACAGTTACACTGGAACCATGCTGCTGCTGCCCTCTGTCTGGTGGCAGCCGTCTACTTCGTATTCATGAAACCGTGATATAATCAGGGATTATTTTCCAGTTTCCCCAGGCAGTAGCTACGGACATCGGCCCAGTGGTAATAGGGTGCGCAGTCGGTAGCGATAGGCAGTGTGGCTTCCTGTTCATTCAGGAGCACCTTCATGAGCACATCCTTGTCTCTCGGGCTGCTGCGGTAGAAGATAAACTGCAGGTTTGCAGCCATGGGGAAAACACTGGAACACCACCAACCTTTCTCTTCGAGTTCATCAAAGTTGTCAGTAGCCAGATCGAAGCCATTGATGCCCATCAGACAGACCAGTGGCAGCAGTACCGTATCGTGGCCGAATCGCAACTGGGCGCCTGGCTTGTCGAGCCTGATACAGCTGTCGGCATCGGCAATGAGCTGTCGCAGGAGAAATCTCTGACTGGTGGGCTGCTTGCCGCCATTGAGTTTGCAGGCACCGTGCTGGATATACCAGAGCACATTGTCGATCTGCCACATCTGGTATAACTCGTCGGTCTCGAAGAGATCCTTCAAGTAGGTGTTCCTATAGAGGTGAGTGTTCTGCTGGAAGAGTCCCATCTTCATCAGGTAGTAGTTGAACTTCTCATCGTCGACAATCTCCTTGACGATATCGGGATTCTTGAAGATGAGCTCCATCAGTCGGCTGTTGCCCAGTCGGCTGGAGATATAGGCGTCGTAGGCTTTCTTGGCCTCAGGAGTCATATAGTTCTTGCGCAGTTTACGGTCCTGGTGGTTCATGTACCACTGGTTGCGCTGCGATGCCACCATGGTGATGCGCAGTTTGGGATTTACTTGTTTCATTTCAGTCATAGCGACACCCATCGACTCGATGCATCGGGGTACGATGGTGCTGACACAACTGACGCGCGCATCGTCGCGGAAAACCTCTGGAAAGCGTTCCAGCATTCTTCGGGCTATCTTGCGGTGCTGGGTCTTGCCATAGCTTGTGAGTTCTCCCCAGCGTCTCTCCGTGTCGGCCATGATGAGTTTCATCTCATCGAATACGCGCTCACCTGTGGGTGTCAGTTCATTGACACTGTCGGCATGGGCAATCATCTTGAAAGGGATGTCATAGCCACTACGGCTGCTGATGTAGCGCGACCCATGACGGCCATAATGCGAGATGTAGAAAGGCTTCTTGCCTTTGGGCGACGGCGTCAGGTTGTTGGGTATGCTGTCTGGATAGGTATTATAGTTGCATGAGGCATAGACAGGCTTTTGGATGATCAGATCCCTCACAGTCTGGGCGTATGCTGGTGAGAAGGTGAGAAGGAAAAATAGCGTATATATTGTTTTTTTCATACTTTCAATATTATTTCATCGCCTCTTTATTCAGTCGGATATTCTCGTAGCGGTAGAGTTTGCGCAGGTAGTAGCGCTTCACATCCTCCCAGTGGTAGTAGGGGGCACAGTCGCTCTCGATAGGCAGGCGGGCCTCCTCCCCGTTCAGCAATACCTTCACAAGCACATCGGGGTCGCCCACTTCACTACGGTAGTGGATCATCATGATGCTGCCACCAATGGGAGCAATGCGATAGGTTATCCAGCCCATGTCGCCAAGGGCGTCGAGATTGTCGGTCTGAAGGCCACAGTCGTTGAGTTCCATCAGGCAGGCCAGTGCCATCACGACACTCTCGTTGGTGAAACGCAGGTGAACGACGGGGTTGGGGCGCCTCTGTATACTATCGCCCATGTGGATCATGTTTCTGAGGGTGGAGCGTTGCATGAAAGGCTGAGTACCACCGTTCAGCTTGCATGCACCGTATTGAATATAGTATTTGGCATTCAGTTTCTTCCAGTGGCTCTGTATCTCGGTAGGCGTGAAGAGGTCGTAGAGTGTCACGGAGCCAGCGAGGTCGGTGTGCTGGATACTGCCTGCGAGGACGATGAGTTGACGGCTAAGCACCTCAGGATCGGTCTGCTCAATCAGGAAATTCTGATCGGTGAAGAGCGACTCCATCAATCGGGCATTACCCGTGTTGAGTGCCAGGAAACGGTTATAGTGGGCCAGTGTCAGCGAGTCCCAGCGCATGGCTTCGAGCACTTTGTCTTGAGGATCCATGAACCTGTCCTCCCTATGTGAGGCCGTATTCCTTAACTGCGCAGGCTGTACCATCGACGATAGCTGCACCATGGCCTCCTCGAGCGATAGCAGACAGTTGTTCTGCACGATACTGCGACAACTATAATAACCATTTGGCGTAAACATGTCAGGGAAGCGCTGTACCATCTGGCGAGTCAGTTCACGAATCTGTTGGGCACCCTTCGTCGTCAGTTCCCCGATACGGTCCTTGGAATCGCGACACAACAGGTCAAGGCGCAACTTCACCTCCTGTCCCAGCTTCGTCAGCTTGCCTAAGCTGTCGGCTTTGGCAAATACGGCGTAGGGCTCCTTGTAGATGGATTCTATCTCGCGATAATACGAGCCTGGACAGCCGTAGTGGTTGATGTAGAAAGGTTTCTTTCCCATAGGGGCAGGCGTATCCTTTGGCATTTTGCCAATGAGGAGGGCGTAGAAGCTGCCTGCCGCACGGTTGGGGTCTGCCATCAGTTCTTCGGCTACGGTCTGCCCTGATGCCGTCATGGTGCTCATCAGCAGCATACCGACTACGAAAATCCGTGCAAGTCTTTGTACATTGAATAAGCTTAATGGTCTCATACATTTAGGAATTGAGCGACAAAGATACTCATTTTTTCTACAAGATAGGTGAAACTTCCTGTTGAATTTAAATAAATTAACTTTTTCCGTCGCTCCTACATCATAACATTATTTATCTTTAATAATGTCGAATTAATTTGGTAGAACAATTATAATGTGTTATCTTTGCATCCCAAATGATAGACAGACTGACGATAGATAAGATCATGGACGCCACGAACATTGTCGACGTGGTGGGGGAGTTCGTGACGCTGCGGAAGGCAGGCGTGAACTATAAGGGCCTGTGTCCGTTCCACGACGATAAGACCCCGTCGTTCATGGTGTCGCCGTCGAAGCAGATCTGTAAGTGTTTCGCCTGTGGCGAGGGTGGCACCGCCATCAACTTCCTCATGAAGCACGAACAGATCACCTATCCCGAGGCCCTGCGCTGGCTGGCGAAGAAATACAATATAGAGATACAGGAGAAGGAACTGACTGACGAGGAGAAACAGCAGCAGAGTGACCGTGAGTCGATGTTCATCGTCAATGAGTGGGCGATGAAATACTTCGAGGATATCCTGAAGAACGATCCCGACGGCATCGCCATCGGCAAACAGTATTTCCGTAGTCGTGGCATCCGCGACGATATCATCGCGAAGTTCAACCTCGGCTTCGCCCTGCCTAAACGTGATGCCCTGGCCACCGCCGCCCAGAAGGCGGGATACAAGGCGGAGTACCTCATCAAAACAGGACTTTGTATTTCGAGGAATGAGGAGGGAGGAGTGAGGAGTGAGGATACTCCTGCTGCAGACATTTCTCACTCCACACTCCACACTCCACACTCCACGTTAAGAGACCGTTACGCTGGTCGCGTAATCTTCCCCTGGCTGAACGTCAGCGGCAAGGTGGTGGCCTTCGGAGGACGATTGCTGGACTCCAGGACGAAGGGCGTGCAACAGAAATACGTGAACTCTCCTGACTCGGAGATCTATCATAAGGAACGCGAGCTCTATGGTCTCTTCCAGGCGAAGAAGGCCATCGCGAAGGAGGATCGTGTCTATATGGTGGAGGGCTATACCGATGTGATAGCCATGCACCAGTGCGGCCTCGAGAATGTCGTCGCCAACTCGGGTACGGCCCTTTCCGTGCATCAGATCAAACTGTTGCGTCGCTTCACGCAGAATATCACATTGTTATATGATGGTGATGAGGCGGGTATCCATGCCGCCATGCGAGGTACGGACATGCTGTTGGCAGAGGGCATGAACATCAAGGTGCTATTGCTGCCTGACGGCGATGACCCGGACTCGTTCTCGAAGAAACATTCCGCCCAGGAGTTCAAGGACTATATCGAGAAGAATGCTACGGACTTTATTTCCTTCAAGACCCGTCTGACGGTGGAGAACGTGACTGATCCCGTGAAGCGCTCCGAGGCCATCGGCGGCATTGTGAAGAGCATCTCCGTCATACCAGACCAGATTCTGCGCTCCACCTACCTCAGCGAACTCTCCCAGCGCCTGGGCATCAAGGAGCAGACACTGCTTAACTCGATGAACGGGATGATCAGTAAGGACATTGAGGAGAAGGCTAAGGAACGAGAGAGGGAAAAATCGAGGAATGAGGAAGGAGGAATGAGGAATGAGAATACCTCGGAGGCAGAAAATCATCCGCAGAGTAATCTCATTCCACATTCCACATTCCACATTCCACAAAACAACTCTCCTGAAGCCCAAATCGAACGCCTCCTTGTGCAGGCGATTGTCCGCGACGGCGAGAAGGTCATCTACGAGGGCATCGAAACGGAAGACGGGCAGACCATCAACCTGACGGTGGCGCAGTATATCGCCTATGACCTGGGACTAGACGGTCTGTCGTTCCACGACGACCGTTATAATCAGATCCTCTCCGAGGCGGCTGCCCATGGCGGGGAGGAGGGCTTCAAGGCAGAGGAATATTTCAAGCGCCATCCGGATATCGCCATCAGTTCGCTGGCAGCAGACTTGGCCATCGACCGTCATCAGCTGACACCAGGCTTCCAGCCCAAGGAACGGGAGGGTGGGCTTCGTCAGCGAGTGCTCCATCTCGTGCTTGACTTCCGGATGGACATTATCGAGAAACGGCTCAAGGAGATTCAGGCCCAGTTGAAAACCGTTGGCAGCGACATGGAACGGATGAAACAGCTGTTGGAGGAGTTCCGCGACACCCAGCAGATCCGCGACGCCCTCGCCCGCCAGCTCGGCAATGACGTCATCAGGTAATCATAAAGCTCAAAGTTCAAAGCTCAAAGTTCAAAGTCAATGAGTTGGAACGTTATATTTGTCATCGTCTCGCAGTTGATCGCCATCCTGGCTATCATCCACGTGGTGCTCGACAACCGCCAGCCCGCCAAGACCCTTGCCTGGGCGCTGGTGATCTGGTTCGTGCCGGTGGCAGGTGTCGTGTTCTACCTCTTCTTCGGCATCAACACCCGCAAGGAGCGCTATGTCAGCGAACGGAGCATGAACCAGTTGACGAAACGCTCCATGCTGGAGTTCGTCGAACAGCAGAACCTCCGTCTGCCTGAGAAGCAGAAACCGCTCATCGACCTCTTCATCAACCAGAACCTCGCCCTGCCTTTCAAAGATAATAAGGTGGACATCTATACCGACGGCTATCAGTTCTTCCCGGCCTTGTTGCAGGAGATCAGCAAGGCCCGCAGTCATATCCATGTGGATATGTATATCTTTGCCGACGATGCCCTGGGAACGCTGATTGCCGATGCGCTCATCGCCAAGGCCCGTGAAGGGGTGGAGATACGAGTGATCTACGACGATGTGGGCTGCTGGAATGTCAAACGCCAGTTCTTTGAGCGGATGCGTGAGGAGGGCATCGAGGTGGTGGCGTTCATGCCTGTGCACTTCCCGTCGTTTACGAGTAAGGTGAACTACCGTAACCACCGTAAGATTATCGTCGTCGACGGTCTGGTGGGCTTCATCGGCGGTATGAACTTCGCCCTGCGCTATGTGAAAGGTTCGAAGGGACAGCCTTGGCGCGATACGATGCTCAAGGTGACGGGTGGTGCCGTCAATGCCCTGCAACGGGCGTTCCTCGTTGACTGGTATTTCGTTGACCGTACCCTGCTCTCCGACCGTAAGTTCTATCCGCAGCATGCTTCCGAAGCGGACGAACAGATCGCCAACAACTGTCTCATTCAGGTGGTCACCAGTGGTCCTGTCACGCCTTATCCGGAGATCATGCAGGGCTTCGTGCGCATCATTACGGGTGCCCGTCGTTACCTCTATCTTGAGACGCCTTATTTCCTGCCCAACGATCCTGTGCTCTTCGCCTTGAAGACGGTGGCGCTGGCAGGTGTCGACGTGCGTGTGCTCTGTCCCCGTCACAGCGATGCCCGTTTTGTGGAGTGGGCCAGCCGCAGTTATTTGCGTGAGGTGGCAGAGGCTGGTGTGAAGGTGAGCTTGTATCAGTCAGGGTTCCTCCATTCGAAGGTGATGGTGTGCGACGATGCTGTCAGCACCTGTGGTTCCACGAACCTCGACTTCCGCAGTTTCGAGAACAATTTCGAAGCCAATGCTTTCTTCTACGACGAGGGGGTGGCACTCCGAATGAAGAAAGTGTTCCTCGACGACGAGCGACAGTCCGTGGCACTGACAGACCTGCCGGAACGCATGCGTGCCAGCTTCTTCATCCGTCTGTGGGAGAGCATCACTCGTCTGATGGCCCCGTTGTTCTGAAAATCGAGAAATTCACGCTTCCATAACAGCGATGCTCCACGAAGTGTGGATCATCCGAGAAGTCGTTGTCCTTGCCATGCTCGAAGACGAAGATGCCGTCGTCTTTCAACAGCCTCCGTTCAAAGATGAGGCTGGGGATCGTCGGCAGTTCCTTCAGGGCGTAAGGCGGATCTGCGAAGATAAAGTCAAACTGCTGCTTGCACGATTTGATATAACGGAACACATCGCCTCGGAGCGGCAGACAATTTGGCATCGGATTAACACGGACTATCTCGGACTGTCCATTATTGGAACCGTCTCTCTGCGACATCTCGGACTGTCCGTTATTGTCCGTGTTAGTCCGTTGCTTATTTAAAAGTTTTCCGATGCAGTCGCAGATGAAACGGTGATGGTCACGGTCGAGTTCGACGCTGACCACGCGGCTGCAACCGCGTGAGAGCAGTTCGAGGGTGATGCTGCCTGTGCCTGAGAAGAGATCCAGTGCCTCGGCTCCCTCGAAGTCGATATACTGCGTCAGCACGTTGAAGATATTCTCCTTGGCGAAGTCCGTCGTAGGCCTCGCCTTGAAACTCCGTGGAATATCGAAGTGCCGTCCCTTATATTTCCCAGTGATAATGCGCATGCAAATCGTAAATTGTAAATCCGTAAATCGTAAATCTCAACGTCCTTTTACGATGAGCGTCATAAGATCATACGGCATTCCCTTCACCTTCGTAGCGGGTGCCTGGTTGAATTCGACAGCGGGATTGCTGTGATACACCTTCTGCAGATACATCTTCAACTCCTTCATGAGTTCTTCCTCTTCAGGCACCTCACCTGACAGATGCAACTCGTCGTGGAGCACGTCCATCCGCAACTGTTTCCAGACGTAGATGATGAAATAGAGGGCATCCTGTGCATGGGTTACCTCGAAGGTGTTGCAGAACTTGAAACGGTTCTGCTGGAAAGCAAACAAGCAGAGCTGACGACCACCCAGGAACGAGGTGTAGAGCTTATTGAAATGGCCCGTGAAGCTGCGCTGGTGCATATGGCGCCAGACGGGTGTCAGGGCATGGATGAACTGCACATCGGCATAGCGGTCGTTGATCACGACATACAGGTCTTTGTTGATGGGGAAGAGGCAGACGGCCTTCAGGTCGGGCAGCACGTTGAAGAGTATCTTCCTCGGCTCCTGACTTGGGGCGAAGGTGTAGGTATAGAGGTCATTGATGTCCTCCTCCTCAAACTGTTCGGTGGGCACGAGCATCGACGGGGTGTCGAGCACCACCTGCACCCGCTTCACGTCTGCCGACGGCAGGGTGGCAGTCTTCAGGGCCTCCCTGAGGTTGGCTGCCATCGAGATGCCGCCTTTCACCACGTAGGGCTCATAGCGGAGTGGCTGTTCCTTATCAGCAGGGTCGGGTAGGGTGAACGAGAGGGTGTTCCTCCCGATGCGCATGATCAGTTTCCTGTTTTGTATCTCTTCCATCTCTCAACTGTCAACTCTCACCTGACCACGCTGGCGATGCACAGGGCGAGCAGACCGAGTGCCACGAGTGCCAGGATGATGTTGGTAATCTTGTCTGATTTCTGCATTTGGCTGCAAAGGTACAAAAAAATGTCCACAAAGGACACAAAGTACACAAAAACTTTTTTAAATTCGTGTCCTTTGTGAATAAAAAATACTATCTTTGCAGTCGAAATGATACAGGACGAACTCAAATACCGCATCCTTCAGGCGCTGGGATTGACGCCTACGACGGAGCAGGAACACGCCATCGACGTGTTCACGCAGTTCATGACTGACCGTTCGGAACAGGTGGTGATGATCCTCCGTGGTTCGGCAGGTACGGGTAAGACCACCCTTGCCGGAGCCATCGTCAAGGCATTGGCGGCGCTGAAGCAGAAGCTCATCCTGCTGGCTCCGACGGGTCGTGCCGCAAAGGTCTTCTCGCTCTATGCCGGCCATCCCGCCTACACCATCCATCGGCGTATCTACCGTCAGAAGACCGCTGGCGATCTCTCGTCCTTCAATCTGAACAACAACCTGAATCGCGACACCTTATTTATAATAGATGAGGCCTCCATGATCTCCAATGACCTATTAGGTAATCATAATTCTCAATTCTCAACTCTCAATTCTCAATTCGGAAGCGGTTGTCTGCTTGACGATCTCATGGAGTTCGTCTATCAAGGCCAGAACTGTCGCATGCTGTTGATTGGTGACAAGGCCCAGCTCCCGCCCGTCGGTGAGGAGGAGAGTCCTGCGCTGATGGCCGACGTGCTCCGAGGCTATGGCATGACGGTCTATGAGTGTGACCTCAATCAGGTGCTCCGTCAGAGCGAAGCCTCCGGCATCCTTTGGAATGCCACGAGGATTAGAGAGATGTTTTCGAGGAGTGAGGAGTGTGGAGTGTGGAGTGAGGATACTCCTGAGGCAGATTCTTCCCTCCAAGGTAATCTCACTCCACACTCCACACTCCTCACTCCTCGAATAAAACTCACCAGTTTCCCCGATATCTCCGTCGTCCCTGGCGATGAACTCATCGAGTCGCTCGCTTCCAGTTACAGCCGTGTGGGTATGGACGAGACGATGGTCATCACCCGTAGCAACAAACGGGCGAACATCTACAACCAGGGCATCCGCAATACCGTCCTCGACCGTGAGGATGAACTCTGCCGTGGTGACCTCCTGATGATCGTGAAGAACAACTACTTCTGGGGGAGTGTGGAGTGTGGAGTGAGGAGTGAGGATACTTCTGCGGTAGGCTCTATCCTACAAGGTAATCTCACTCCTCACTCCACACTCCACACTCCTCGATTATCTTTCATCGCTAACGGCGACCGCGCCGTGGTGCAGCGCGTCAGGAACATCCACGAACTCTATGGCTTCCGTTTTGCCGAAGTCACCATGACCTTCCCCGACTACGACGACTACGAGCTCACCGCCACTGTCCTCCTCGACACCCTCACCTCCGAGGCACCGGCCCTCACTCGTGAACAGCAGGAACAGCTCTACAACGCCGTGCTGGAAGACTACGCCGACATCCCTATTAAGGCAGACCGCATCGCGAAACTCAAGACCGACCGTTACTACAACGCCCTGCAGGTGAAGTTCGCCTATGCCGTCACCTGCCACAAGGCCCAGGGCGGACAGTGGGCGCATATCTACCTCGACCAGGGCTATATGACCGACGATATGCTCACCCCCGACTACATCCACTGGCTCTATACCGCCTTCACCCGAGCCACCGAAAAACTCTTCCTCGTCAACTGGCCAAAGACCCAAATCAGTGTAGATTAGACACCAGTTAATAAATTATAAAAAGCCCGCAAGATTCTTGTGGGTTTAAAGATTTAACATTATATTTGCAAAACAAAAGACTACACATTAAAACGATTGGAATATGATTTCAACAAAAAAACTGCTGTTTGCGCTTGCCCTGTTCATGGCTCTGCCCATGATGGCGCAGGATGAGAACGCCCTCAAGAACGTGAATGTGGGCGAGTTAAGTTACACAATGAAGGAAGAGCAGAAGACGAACCTCGGAACGGTGGTCGGTGCCGTTCTCGACGTGCTCTCTGACCAGCAGACCACTGAGCAGCCCGGCTATGTCGATGCCGTGCGTGCCAGTGTTATCGCTGCCTTAGGCGACGTGCGGCGTTTCGTCGTCACCGACGGCTTCCAGGTGCAACCCAACGACGAGACCAACATCCTCATCGACGGTGTCGTAAACTACATCTCTACGACGCGCGAACTGCGACTCGCCTCGAACAAGAAAGACAAGATTCCGCAGTTCTATGCCCAGATCAGTCTGACTATCAACTTGAAGGACCCTGCCACGGGCACCATCATCAACAGTCAGGTGTTTGATGTGAACAGGACCGGCTGGTCGTGGTACAACAGCTCCGACACCGCCATCAAGGAAGCCCTCGAAGGCCTGCGGAAGAAAGTGGAGAAGTATTACAACACCGCCTATCCCTATACCGCCAACATCCTGGAGCGCGGCACGGAGAAGAAGGACAAGCAGAAGGAACTCTACATCGACCTCGGAGCCAGTCATGGTATGAGGACGGGTACCCACTTCACCGTCTATATCCTCGGCAGCATCGGCGGCAAGGAGACGCGTAAGCAGATCGGTCGTCTGAAGGTGACGAGCGTCGAAGGCGACGAGGTGAGCCTCTGCAAGGTCTCTTCCGGTGGCAAGGACATCAAGGCCGCTCTTGATGCCCAGCAGAAACTGCTCATCATCTCTACTGATTAAGTCGCTTCCATAATTCCATCAGATATGTAATCTGTGTAGATGAGACACCTGTTAATAAATTATAAATAGTTGGCAGGATTCTTTAGAGTTTAAAAAATAAACACTATATTTGCATAACGAAATGACTAAATCGTAAAACTAATTAATGATATATTAGTTTAAATATGACTACAGCAAACGAACTGGATGTTATCAGTAAAGTCCGCGGAGAAGTGTACGGCAATATCGAAGCGACTGGCGAGAACCTCTTTCTCGCCTGGGGGTATCCCACGGCCTTCTTCCTCTTTGTGGAATTTCTCGCGCTGATCCTTTGGAACGAGTTCTGGTGCTTCTGGATATGGCTCGGCATTCCGCTGGTGGGAACGCCGCTGATGGTGTACTTCCTTAATGAGGACTATGAGCGTACCCATCGCCGGACAATCGATCAGAATGTCATCCTCCAGATGTGGATCTTCGTGGGTTTCCTGAGTTGCCTCGGAGGTGTCACGATGGGCTTTGCCGGCGTGTTCGATATGCTCTACTGCACATTTCAGGGGCTGCTCATTGGTTTCGGCTGTCTGATGACAGGGCTGATCCTCCATTTCCGACCGAAGACCGTCTGTGGCATCATTGGCTGCGTGATTTCGTTTGTCTGTCTCTTCTTTCAGGGTGACTTCTGGTCGTGGCAACTGCTCATCGCGGTGTTTGTGACCATCCTGACTCTTATCATCCCCGGACACTTGTTCCGCCATTATGTGAAAAAACAAAGACTATAACGATAAATATATGAGTACATTTAAGTTTCCCGTTATCAATCCGTTGCTGCATAGTGAACTGCGGTTGAAAATTATGGTGGCGCTCGACAGTCTCGAGAGTGCCGATTTCATGTATCTGTGCCAGATTACCGACTGCACACGTGGTAACCTCAGCGCACAAATGACCATCCTCAAGGATGCGGGTTATCTGGAGGTGAACAAGAGCGGTCTCGGTCGTTTCTCCCGTACCGTCTGCCGTATCACCCGTAAGGGTCACGATGCCCTCCATACTTATGAAGAGGGATTGCGACGCCTTTTCGAACAGCGTGTCCCCGACAAAGATATGGGAACGGCGGAAAAAGTCCGCTAACAGATTATCAGCAATCCATCAAGTCTATGAGGTAACTACTTCTTTAATCGTTTAAAAAAACAAACATATTACTAATAATTAATAATGTTCGCGTATGAAAAAGAAAACTAACCAATTCGCGAGGACAGCGATGACGCTGCTGCTCGCCGTGCTCGGCTCCATAGGGGCGTGGGCAGAAGTTGTGACCATTGGTACTGCGCTGTACAGTGCCGACTTGCCTCTCACGGCACAGTACAAATATGCGTTGAGCCAGCAAGTGTACTCTGCTAATGAGATTAACCATGCCAAGGGTAAGATATGGAGTATTGCCTTCTTGACAGAAAATGGTGACTTGACACGTAATCTCACCGTCTATCTCACCCACACTGACCAGTCATCGCTGAGTAGTTACAGTTGGCAGCCAGTCACAGAGGCCGACTGCGTGTTTAGTGGTGAGGTGACATTCACCTCAAGACAATGGAACACCATCTATTTCGACAAGCCTTTTGAGTATGATGGGGTGTCAAACATCGTTGTAACGGTTGATGACAATACCGGCGTGTCAGGTAATT
>JAEEGG010018577.1_pt1 | contig 14111 bp, 10 predicted proteins | sample 9134161 | NCBI WGS metagenome assembly JAEEGG01 (sample SAMN16246543, study PRJNA631951) | gut metagenome | biome: gut microbiome; feature: rumen; material: CR-attached | host: Bos | place: Iran: Karaj | collected 2018-10 | reverse complement strand
TGTCGATAAGGACGGCAACACGCTGCCGTTGGAGGAAGATGCGTATGCCATCTCCTACGTGCCGCAGGGCAACAGCCTCCTGAGTGGCACAATTCGCGACAACCTGCAGCTCGGCAAGCTCGATGCCACCGACGAAGAGATGCGCGATGCCCTTTCGCGTGCAAGTGCCCTCTTTGTCTATGAGCTGCCTCGTGGGCTCGACACATTGTGCGGCGAAAAGGGCAGCGGCCTCTCCGAAGGGCAGGCCCAGCGCATCGCCATTGCTCGTGCGCTGCTCCAACCGGGCTCGATACTCATCCTGGACGAGGCGTCATCGGCCCTCGATCCGAACACCGAACGACAGATTCTTGAGGAGCTGCAGCAGCAGGAACTGCACAAGACGCTGATTTGGGTGACTCATCATATGGTGGTGCGTGACTATATGCAGCATTGTATCGTCGTTGATGACGAAACATGACCTGTTCGCTTGCATATTATCCTTTTTGTTGATGGAATATTGGCGCAGTTTTCCCGTTTTTTTAGGCAAAAGTCATTTTTTTTCTCATTTTTCTGTAAAAAATATTCGAAAAATTTGGTACGCATTGATTTTTGCTTTATCTTTGCCCTCAACTTTGCGATTGTAAATCTCGTCAATCGTGCATGTCATTCATAATTCATTAGCTTATGCGAAAACTTTTACTCTCTTTGGTGGCATGTGCCATCACCTTTTTCTCTTTTGATACTGCTAATGCCGAGGGACAGCTGTTCCTGGGCTATTGCGATGGTGTGATCGCAACCAGGACGTCTGGTACCATTGCTGGCCAGAATGTCAAAAACGCCACGATAGGAGCTACTATCCGTATCCCAGCTTCGATGCTTGGCTCGTACAAGGGACTTCAGCTTACGACAGTTCGTGCAGGTTTTCCTGTAGCATCGTCTTATCCTGAGGCTCTCACCGCGTGGATTGCTACCAGCCAGGACGGAGAGCGTATTGCCACCGGCACTCTTTCTGCTCCTGTGGCCGGTTGGAACAACATCGTGTTGGATCAGCCCTACACCATCACAGGCAATGAGGCCGAATTGTGGATCGGGTACGAGTTCGTACAAGCAAAAAAACTGAATGTCCTTTCTTTTGTGGGTGAGACCAATGCCGATGGCTGCTGGGTTATTAAGAACGGCGAGTACATTGACTACTCGAAGTATAACTATGGTTCTCTCTCCCTCGAGGGTACTGTAGAAGGTGACAACATCCCCCAGCACAACCTGTCCATCCTTTCAGCTTCGACCAGCTATACTATGACTCAGCTTGGTGAGCCCATCAAGATGAATGCACGCATTACCAACAGCGCAGTTCTCGCTGCCGAAAAGCCCGTCATCGAGTGCAGTCTCAATGGAAATCTGGTCTATACCTACGAATATCCTGGTACCCTCAACTATCGTGACAAGGCCGACGTGCGTTTCGAAATTCCTTCGGAGAGCATTACCGAAGAGGGCGACGTCAAGATTGACCTGAATCTCAAGTGGGCCGATGGTTCAGCCGACGAATACGAAGCCGACAACTCCTGCAGTCTTACCACGGCAATTGTCAAGGAGGTCAATGTTCGTGTCATGGTGACCGAAGAGGCAACCGGTGGATGGTGCCAGTGGTGTGTGCGTGGTCTTGTCGGCATGGCTTACATGCGCGAGAATTATCCCGATGAGTTCATCGGCATCGGTGTTCACAATGGAGACCCTTACGCGATTAGGGTTTACGATAGCTGGATAGGAAACTGGATTGAGGGTTATCCGAGTGCTGTTGTCAATCGTTCGAAGGTCGTTGATCCCAATAGCGCCGAATTGGAAAGCAATCTGAAGAATATGTATCCTTTCAGCGAGTTTGGATTGAAGCTCGCTGCCAAGGCCGACGAGAGTGGCAAGGTGAAGTTTACTGTTGAACTTTCCTCTTTGGCTTCTAATGCCGATGCGCAGTACAACATGGCATTTGTCCTGCTGGAGGATAAGCTTCCGATTTCACAAGCCAATGCCTATGCCGGTGGCGGCCAAGGCCCCATGGGCGGATTCGAAGATCTGCCGAGCCGTTGCGATATCGAGATTGACGATGTGGCACGTGCCATCTATCCTTCGGCTACAGGTTCCAGCGAACTCGTTCCTGCTCAGATTACTCGCGGCGAGGTCTATACCATCGAACACGAGGCTGTGCTCCCAACCATCGCCGATGGCAACAACGTCTGGGCTGCTGTGCTTCTGATGAACCGCAACTCCGGTGAAATCGTGCAGGCCGCCAAGGTTTCCAGCATCGAAGGTCTTGCTACGGGCATCCAGCAGGTGAGCCGTGATGCCGAAACCGGCATCGAGACCGTCTTCGACCTTCAGGGCCGTCGCCTCAATAACAATGCAACAGGTATTGTCATTCGCAACGGCCGCATCAGCTTCCAGCGCTGAGCGGTCGGGCGAATGCCCAACCTATAGAATACAAACCTTTCATTTTTTATTTACCTTTAATTACTAACTTCTATGAAGAAATTTTTACTTCTCGTAGCTGCTGCAACATTGATGTTGGGCGCTACTGCTGCGACTCCAAAAATCGCATCACAGGCCAAGCAGGTTTCAACCGTGAAACTGAACCGGGTAGCCAAGACCCAGGCTTCGGCTGAGTTTACCGCTTCTGGTATGTTGAAGGCTAAGGCTACTGCCGGCACCATGCGCCGTGCTAAGGCCGCTGTTACCCCTGAGGGCGAAGCCAAGCCTTACGCCTTTAGCGCTTATATCCAGTCGCTTTTTGGCATCTCCTACTATCCTGGCATTGCTGTGAATGTCAGCGCCAGCGAGGATGGCTCTAAGGTCTTCTTCGACAATTTGTTCCCCGCTTCGTTCCTTAACGGTGAGGCTTGGGTACAGGGTAATGTATCGACCGATGGCACCAGTGTAACCGTTCCTACTGATGTGGCTGTTGCTGAAATGCCTTGGACTGACAGCGAAGGTGTTGAGCATGTCGATGTATGCTATGTAGGTGAACTGGTTCTCAGCGATGAGCCCGATGAGGAAGGCTATTACACTATCGTAGGTGTTAAGGAGGTTGTGTTCAACAAGGAAGGCAACAATATCTTTGTAGAAGATGATGTGGAAAACCCCTCTCGTTACATCGCCCTCTATGACATCGAGCCTGATGGATCTTATTATCCATGGGATTATGTTCTCTGCCCATCTTATGAGTCAGTCGAAAATCTCCCAGCTGCTGTTGAACTCCCCGAAGGCGCTGAGCCCGCTGAGTTCATCTATTCTTACGTGGATTCCTGGGGCGATCCTGTAATGGAAAAGAGTCTCGTCTATGTCAATGGTTCTGACGTTTATATGAATGACCTTGCCGCTGGCTTTGATTTCTGGGTAAAAGGCACCCAGGAGGGCAATACTGTTACCTTCCCTGCTGGTCAGTATCTCGGCGTTGATGGCTACTACCTGTTCTATACTCCTTTCTATATTGATGGCACCCAGAATGAGAATAATCAACTCTTAACCTTCCCCTGTGACTACACGTTGACCTTCGATCCAGAGACTGGTATCTATAGCAACCTCGATGAGAACGTTTATTCGGCATCCGGACTTGCTGATGGCTCACTTTATGACTACTCCAACCAGTATGTAGTTAAGCCATACGCTGGCGATGTTCCTGCTGTTCCTTCTGATCCTTACGATCTCTCGATTACGGACTATTTTGAGTCTTTAGGCCAGTATCGTCTGAACTATACACTCGATCCAGTCGATGTTGATGGCAACTTCATCAACCCAGAGAAGCTCGGCTACTACATCTATCTCGATGGTGAGCAGTACACTCTCACACCTGACGTATTCGTAGAGCTCACCGAGGATATGGATCTCATTCCTTACACCTTCACTGATAATTGGGATATCTTCAACGGCACTTGCTACGTTGCCGAGGCTCTCTTCACCACTCTTGGCGTTCAGGCAGTTTATACCGTTGATGGCGAGACCAACTACTCGAATGTTGTAAGCGTTGACCTCGAGGGTAATGTAACTACCGTTCCTGCTCCACAGCTCAATCCCGACGGCATCAGCAACGTAACTGCTAAGCAGATCACCAGTGTAGCTATCTACGATGCTGAGGGCCGCAAGCTCGACGCTGCTCAGAAGGGCGTGAACGTTGTGAAGATGGTTGCTGCTGACGGCAGCGTGAAGACCGTCAAGATGTTCAAGAAGTAAGTTCTTCTTTCGTTATGTCGTTATTCCGGGATATCGTTATACCATAATTCCGGAATAACGGAATCTCGAAATAACGGAATACCGTTATACCGGAATAACGAAAAACTTCAAAACCAAAGAAAAAAGACAAAATGCTGACTTTTTTTCACCTATCGCGGCGAAGATATCGAAATAATTCGTATCTTTGCCGCGCTTTTTGTGTCACGTAGGGTTCGCCTTTGTAAGCTGACCTGCACAGGAAGCACAATTTAATTCCATAAACTATATAGAAATTTGTAATTCTATGATCAAAATCACTTTTCCCGACCAGTCGGTACGGGAGTTCGAGGACGGCGTAACGCCCCTCCAGGTGGCTGAATCAATCAGTCCACGTTTCGCACAGGATGTACTCGTTGCCAAGGTGGGCGACGAGATGTGGGACCTCACACGCCCCATCACAGCCGATGCAGCCATCAATTTCTACAAATGGGATTCCGAGGAGGGCAAGCATGCGTTCTGGCACTCGTCGGCCCACCTGCTCGCCGAGGCTTTGCAGGAACTCTATCCCGGCATCCAGTTCGGTATCGGTCCTGCCATCGAGAATGGCTTCTACTATGACGTAGTGCCTGCCAATGGTGAGAACATCAAGGAGTCCGACTTCCCGAAGATTGAGAAGAAGATGCTCGAACTGGCCCGCGAGAAGCAGGCCATCGTGCGCCGTGACGTTCCCAAGGATGAAGTGCTCAAGGAGTTTGCCGCCAAAGGTCAGACCTTCAAGTGCGAACTGATTTCCGAACTTGAGGACGGCCATATCTCGACCTACACACAGGGTAGCTTCACCGATCTCTGCCGTGGCCCGCATATTCCAACCACCGCGCCCATCAAGGCGTGCAAGGTGCTGAGCGTAGCTGGTGCCTTCTGGCGTGGCAACGACAAGAACCCGCAGATGAACCGTGTCTATGGCATCACCTTCCCCAAGGCTTCGATGCTCGACGAATACCTCAAGCTCATCGAAGAGGCCAAGAAGCGCGACCACCGCAAGCTCGGCAAGGAGATGGAGCTCTTCGCCTTCTCGCAGAACGTAGGCCAGGGTCTTCCCCTTTGGTTGCCTAAGGGAGCTGCTCTCCGTATGCGTCTGCAGGAGTACCTTACGCAGATTCAGAAGCGTTACGGCTATGTGCAGGTCATCACCCCACATATCGGCAACAAGAATCTCTATGTAACTTCGGGCCACTGGGCAAAGTATGGCAAGGATTCCTTCCAGCCCATTGCTACGCCTGAGGAAGGTGAGTTCTACATGCTCAAACCCATGAACTGTCCTCACCACTGCGAAATCTACAAGACTTCGCCACGTTCCTATCGCGATCTGCCGCTTCGTCTGGCAGAGTTCGGCACCGTCTATCGCTACGAGCAGTCGGGTGAGCTTCACGGCCTGACCCGCGTACGTTCGTTCACACAGGACGATGCTCACCTCTTCTGCCGCCCCGATCAGGTGAAGGAGGAGTTCCTGAAGATCATCGACATCATCATGATCATCTTCAAGGCACTCGACTTCAAGGAGTTTGAGGCACAGATTTCGCTGCGCGACAAGGTTAACCGCGAGAAGTACATTGGTTCGGAAGAGAACTGGCAGAAGGCCGAGCAGGCCATCATCGATGCTTGTCAGGAGAAGGGTCTGCCTGCTCACGTTGAGTATGGCGAGGCTGCCTTCTATGGCCCGAAGCTCGACTTCATGGTGAAAGATGCCATCGGTCGTCGCTGGCAGTTGGGTACCATTCAGGTCGATTACAACCTGCCCGAGCGCTTCCAGCTCGAATATACGGGTGCTGACAACCAGAAGCATCGTCCCGTGATGATTCACCGTGCACCCTTCGGTTCGATGGAGCGTTTCGTTGCCGTATTGCTCGAAAATACTGCCGGCAAGCTGCCGCTCTGGCTCGCTCCCGACCAGGTGGCCATCCTGCCTATCTCCGAGCGCTTCAACGACTACGCTTACGAGGTGAAGAACATCCTTGAGCGTCAGGAAATCCGCGCTTATGTCGATGACCGCAACGAGAAGATCGGCCGCAAGATCCGCGACAACGAGATGAAGAAGACTCCTTACATGCTCATCGTGGGCGAGAAGGAGCAGGCCGAGCGTATGGTCAGCATCCGCAAGCAGGGTGCAGGCGATGGCGGCTCGATGACCATCGACGACTTCGCTACCATGATTGTCAACGAAGTGAAGTCGCAGATCGAGCACTCGAGCTATTGATGCTCCGATTGCTGCGGCAATTGTTACTTCGATTGCTCCAGCAATTGATCGATTGTACTGAATGTAAAAGCGTCCGTGTCATTTTTCGTGACACGGACGCTTCCATTACTTGTTCGAATCCTTTTTCTTCTTCCGATACTCGCGGTTCTTCTTCTCACTCGCGAACAGCTCTACGGCAGCATCGGTCAGTTCTTTTGGCCAGACGTTTTTCCCTTCGCCCGTTACCTTTGCCCATGGGCAAAGCGTCTTGTACTCGTCGTCGAAGACGATGGTATAGGGCGGCCCGCATCGGTCGTTGACGCTCATATACATGTGCCGTCCCTTGTACATGATTTGGCACGCATCACCTTCGGTCATCTCGGAGTCGAGCAGGTCGAACTGATCTTTCTCCAGCTCGTAGAGGTTATAGTTCATGCCACCTCCGTATTCTCCGAAATATCGGTCCAGTTTCTCGTCATAGACGGCCGTCCAGCCGTAACCTTTCTTGACTTTCATAGGAATGTGTTAAATGAATGTATTGAGTTGTTGCCCCAAAACGCTTTTAAGCAGCTGGAAGGCCCTATCGCCTGTGCAGTGGCTGGTGTAGAATTGTGTCTGGGGATATCTTTCTTTCAGTCTTTTTCCGAGGGCGATGAGTTCGTCATCGGATTCCTGCCCATCGAGCAGATGGAAGCCGCCGATGACGGTCTGCACAGGCCAAGGGCAGGCAGCGAGGATGTTCTCCAGGCCGCTGTGCGCACAGCCGGTGAAGAGCAGGCCTTCGGCATAAAGCGCCAGTTCGTGGCGGAAGTCGTCGCGCAGATATTCTCCTGCAGCATCGCGGACGAAGAGCATGTCGTTGCCTTTGGGCAAAGGGTGGGAGTGGGGAATGCGGGCGATGACGTGCAGACCCTCGTCAATCTCGCAGGTCTGGCTGATGAGCAGCATCCGCTCTTGCGGCAAAGTGGGCCACGTGGTCGTGATGCTGTGCAGAAACCTACGCTTTGAGAAATACTCGCCCTTCAGCGCATCGGGCGAAACGATGATGCGGGCTTTCGAGTTGATGTTCAGGAAATGACGCAAGCCGCCCGCATGATCGGCATGCCCATGCGAGATGAACACATAGTCCACCTCGCCGAGGTCGATGCCCAGACGGTCGGCATTGCGTATGAAGAGGTCACTGGCTCCCGTGTCGAGTAGTACGCGATGGCGCGAGGTCTCCAACAGGATGCTCAGCCCGTGTTCGGTTTCGAGACGTGGATTGCTGGTTCGATTGTCGGCCAGCACCGTCCATTTGAAGTGGTTCAAAGCAGGATGGAAAACGCTTTGGAGTTCGTGTTTTGCTTAAAGGTTGCCTACGAGAGCGGCAATCTTGGCCTTTGTCTCGTCGGTCTTCTGCTCGGTGGCCATGGCAGTGACTGTGCCGGTGTCTGTAGCACCCCAGAAACCGCAGAGGTCGCGGTACTCGGCCTTTGCACTTTCATAGACGCCGGGAGAGTGGCTGGAGATGAGCAATGCCATCTTCTGTAGCTTGGCGGGTTTCATCACGCAATACATGCGGTCGATGGGAGCCTGCAGTTGTGCGTTGAGTGCAAAGTAATAGATGGGAGCGGCCAGGACGAGCACTTCGGCTTCGGCCATCAGCGGATAGAGATCCTGCATATCGTCCTTCTGGATGCAAGCGCCATTGCCCTTGGTGTGGCAGTATTCGCAAGCCAGACAGCCTGCTATCTTCTTGTGAGCCACATCGACGATGGTTGCCTGATGTCCTGTTGCCTCGGCAGCCTTCTTGTACTCTTCCGCCATCCATGCGGTGTTGCCATTTTTCCTTGGAGAGGCCTGTAGAATGAGAATGTTCATACTGAAAAAGTTTAAGATTAGTTGGTAATGATGGTCGGACGTATGGTATAGCCCGTATTCTTGTTTTACTGGCTCCAAAGATACGAAAAAAACTTGTATAGGCATACAGACGAAAGCCAAAACCTTGATAAAACAGTTCTATCATTCTTCTTTTGCAAACTCGGCCTGACTATATGAACTTTTCGTGCGCGGATACGTGCAGCAAAGAAAAAGGCTGAAAAAAATTGGAAATGTCGAAAAAAATGCGTATCTTTGCACCGCATATTGGAATAATAGTTTTGTGAACCTATGATTAATCTGAAACAATTTACGAGTGTCGAGGACCTTTACAGGAACCGCGAGACTCCGACGGGCGAACTTATCATGGATGCCCTCGTCTGGGCCATCCAGCACACCAGGACCACCCAGTCGAGCGACATTGCTCTCATTTTGGGCGTTGAAGAGAAGGAGTTGCGTCCGGCCGTGAAGCTGCTCACAGGCATGAATCTCAAGGATATTCTGAACCATTGGCGCGTCCTGCAGGCCAAGGAACTGTGGGATGAGCAACGTGCAGGCTTCAAGAACTACAAGGAGTTTGCCAAGGCCAAAGCCCAGGAGGCTCCAGAGGGTTTCCTGTTGTCGAAGGAGGCGCTCGATGACTACAAGAACGACGTCAGCCTGAAATGCTTCGAGGACGTGGCCAAGCGCTGCGGCTGGGATTCGTACAAGAGCCTGCTGCGTGTGGCGAAACGTTTCGGTGTGACATTCGAAATCGCCCGCTTTGTGCGCAAGAAGTAATTTTTGCGCGAAGATACGTCGATACCGGCGGTTTTCCGATTTACGGCCATTTTAGCACAGTTTCTAAACTTTTTGTTCTACCTTTCCCGAAGATAGCACAAAAAGTTGAGAAATTGTGCTACGTTTGTCGAAGATAGCACAAAAAGTTGAGAAATTGTGCTACGTTTGCCAAAGATAGCACAAAAAGTTCACAGATTGTGCTACGTTTGTCGAAGATAGCACAAAAAGTTTACAAATTGTGCTACGTTTTCCGAAGATAGCACAAAAAGTTTAGAAATTGTGCTAAGTTTGCCGAAGATAGCACAAAAAGTTTAGAAATTGTGCTACGTTTGTCGAAAGTAGCACAAAAAGTTTAGAAATTGTGCTAAGTTTGTCAAAGGTAGCACAAAAAGTTGAGAAATTGTGCTACTTTCTCCTGCGAATCATTTTCTTCCATCAAACCTTCCCTTTCGCCGAAATGAGAATAAATAGTTGCAGAAGTTGGTGGGAAATTTCACTTTGAGAGGCATTCTTTTAGCAAATTGACCTATAAACGCTTTCCGAAGGGTGTTTTTTTCCACTTTTTTTTGGCTATTTAACCAAAAATGTATATCTTTGCGTCCGTTATTTTCGTTTTAAAAATATATAGTCATTCTGTGACCTCATTACATTCTCATCCTAAACCAGGCCTGGTCCTGTACAAGTGGTACATCAACCTCATCAACCGTACGCTGATGATTCGTCATCGTTATACGGTTGGTCAGGAAAATATTCCCGCGAAAGGGGAGAAGTACTTCATTGCTTGTAATCACCAGAATGCAGCCAACGATGCCATCAATATTGCCTTTGCCTATCCTGTCGATTATCTGCAGCATTTTGTGGTGCGTGCCAACGTCTTTTCGCTTAATCCTGCCATCACATCTTTCCTCTCGTGGCTGGGCCTGATGCCCGCATTCCGCATGGGATGGGAAGGAGGCGAAGCACTTGAAGAAAATTTTAGGCTGTTCGATCGTCTTGCCGTTCGCATCAATCAGGGACGCAACGTGCTGGTGTTCCCCGAATCGGGCCATACGCAGGGCCATTACCTCGATCCGTTCTCGACAGGTCTTGTCCGCATGGCATTCCACACCGCCAAGTACAACGACTGGAAGGAGGACATCAAGATTCTGCCCACGGCTCATCATTACAGCGACTACCACGACGCTCAATATGACTTCCTGTGGATGGTTGGCGAACCCATCTCGCTGCAGCCTTACTATGCCGAATTCCAGGAGCATCCCTATCGCGTGATGCGCGAAGTGACGCGCAGGATGCGCACGGCCATCCAGAGCATGATGCTCGATGAGGGTCTGGACAATTATGCCGAGAAGGACTTCCTGCGCCGTTCGGCACTCAATCCTGCCACAATGAAGAACCTGCCCCTGCCCGAGAAGTTGGCCGAGGACAAGGTCTATGTGGAACAGCTCAAGCCCCTGATGGACAACGAGGAACTGGTCGAGCAGATTGACGAGCTGATGGAGCGCGAAGAGAAGCTGGGCATCCGCGATACGATGATGGCTGCACCTCCCTCATGGGCAGGCACATTGGTTGGAGGCCTTCTGGTGCTTGCCTTGCTGCCGCTTTGGATTGTGAGCCTTTGGCCCCACATCATCTGCTACTGGGCACCACTGGCTTTGCTCAAGGAGGACAAGATGTTCACCAATTCCTATCGACTCATCCTTTCCATCGTCGTCCTCTATCCGCTCTTCGCCCTCATCACCTTGCTCATGATGGGTCTGGGCTTTGGAATGTGGTGGCAGGCCCTCGTCTGGATTCTGCTGTGGATTCCCATCGGCAAGTTCTGCTGGTGGTATTCGCAGCGTGCCCACAATGTCATCCGCGCCCTTCGCTATCTGACCCATCCTTCGGAAATCAAGGCCATTGCCGAGCTCCGCGAGCACATCCAGGGTGTCATCGACGTAGCGAATCGGTATAAGAAAGTAGTCTGAAAGTCACCATTTCTCATTATTAAATTAATAAATCCCAATCATTAAACAATTCCTACTATGGATCAGAAAATTCCCTACAAGATCTATCTGGCTGAGAACGAGATTCCAACCCAGTGGTACAACGTGCGTGCTGACATGAAAGTGAAGCCCGCTCCACTCATCCACCCGGGCGACGGTCACCCGTTGACCCTCGAGGAGATGAACCCCATCTTCTGCGAAGAGCTGAACAAGCAGGAGCTCGACAACGACACACAGTGGTTCGACATCCCGAAGCCTGTGCAGGAGTTCTATCGCATGTACCGTCCTTCACCACTCGTGCGCGCCTACTTCCTGGAGAAGGCACTCGGCACTCCCGCCAAGATTTACTATAAGTTCGAGGGCAACAACACCTCGGGTTCGCACAAGCTCAATTCGTCCATCGCTCAGGCCTACTATGCCAAGGCTCAGGGCCTCAAGGGTGTGACTACCGAGACCGGTGCCGGCCAGTGGGGCACCGCGCTCAGCATGGCTTGCTCGTACTTCGGACTGGACTGCAAGGTCTTCATGGTGAAGGTTTCGTACGAACAGAAGCCCTTCCGTCGCGAAGTGATGCGCACCTATGGCGCCAACGTCACTCCTTCGCCCAGCATGACCACCGAGGTGGGCCGCAAGATTCTGGCCAACCATCCCGGCACGACGGGTTCGCTCGGCTGTGCCATCTCGGAGGCTGTCGAGACTGCTGTCAAGACTCCCGGCTATCGCTATGTGCTCGGTTCCGTGCTCAACCAGGTGCTGCTCCATCAGTCCATCATCGGCCTGGAGGTGAAGAAGGCGCTCGACAAGTATAACATCAAGCCTGACATCCTGATTGGCTGCCTCGGAGGCGGTTCGAACTTCGGTGGATTTGCTTCTCCATTCCTTGGCGAGATGCTTCGTGGTGAGGCTAACTACCACCTCATCGGCGTGGAGCCTGCTTCGTGCCCCAGCTTTACCCGTGGCAAGTTCGCCTACGACTTCTGCGACACAGGTATGATCTGCCCACTCGCCAAGATGTACACCCTGGGTTCGCAGTTCATTCCTTCGGCCAACCATGCCGGCGGACTTCGTTTCCACGGCATCAGCCCCATCCTTGCACAGCTTTATCACGACGGATATTTCGAGGCACGTGCCGTCGAGCAGACTGCCGTCTTCGAGGCTGCCGAACTCTTCGCCCGCGCTGAGGGTATTCTGCCTGCTCCCGAGTCGAGCCATGCCATCCGCGTTGCCATCGACGAGGCCAACAAGTGCAAGCTCACCGGCGAGGAGAAGACCATCGTCTTCAACCTCTCAGGCACCGGTTACTTCGACCTCGTGGCTTATCAGCAGTTCAACGATGGTGTGATGACCGACATCATCCCCAGCGACGAAGCCATTGCTGAAGGCCTTGCCAAGTTGCCTAAGGTTGGGAACGAGTAATCCCGCTTTTCTATCACGAATTTGAGAATTATAGAATTGTTTATCTTTTCGGGCATTATAGCTTTTGCTTCTCGTGCCTTTTTAGAATAGGTAAGACTTGTAATTCTCAAATTCGCTAATTCGTGATAAACCCCATGAATCTGCGCTCCTTCGTCATATTCATGACCGCTTTGATATGTGCTGGCTGTACATCGACACACGAAAACTGTGCCGTGTACAGCCAGTTCGCGTTAGAAGAGAACTTTGGCAGCGAGGAATCGAAGCCCGATACTATCGTCTTTTCCTCGCTGACCTTAGGCCCTGAGTGGTTGTTCCCCAATGGACCTGTGTCGGGCATGACATATGTCGATAAACGTCCGGAGACAATCGTCCATGGCATTTCGCTGCCTTGTACCGAAGTGTCTTCGAAACGGGGAGTGGAGAACCCTTGCTATGTGGCTCGTCGTATCCAGTCGGAGCATTTTGCCGTGATGGTTGAGATGTTCTTCGAGCCTAAGGATGGCGATGCGGCGGGAATGATTGTTTCGACAGGCAATTCTTCAAGTTCACAGATCTCCAAGGGTTTAAGCTCCCTTTTCTTTTACCGCGATTTAGCTGGTCTCGCCCTGTGTCGCATGAACGACCATGGCTTCGACCTCCTTGCCGAGACCGAGCTCCCCGACTTCGTCACTCGCGTCTATCTTCGCATAGAGCGCAGCGGCCCTCTCTTCGCCTTCTTCTATCGTTACGAAGGCAGTGGCCCCGATGATTGGACCCAGGTAGGAGACAACATTGACATCGCTTCCGATACTTCCAGCTCTGGCGATGCCACCCTTATAGGGTTGTGTGCGGAGCATTCAGCGTCTGAATAGATGATTTGGCGAATAGCATTTCAATGTAAATCCTTTTGATTAAGAAACTATAATTACCAATTATACAATGCAATTTCTGCAAAAATAGGGTTGTATGATGAAATAATTTCTGAAGAAATTGTATTTCTGAATTTATCTTTTTACCTTTGTGTCGCTCAAAATGTTAAAGTATACTTTAAAATAATTTCGCATTTTAACAAAGTATACTTTAAAATATTGTATGAATAAGCAGATTGTTAAAACCATTATTAGCGAGAAATTTGCACAAAAACGACCTCGAAAATAAGAAATAATGCTTTTTGGGGCAGTTTTTTCTTTTTTTTTATTTGAGATTTGAAAATATTTCGTATATTTGCACCGTCATCTGACACTTGAAGTCCATTTGTGGACACCGCTTAGACAGTTGTATGTCTTTCGGCAAAGTGTGAGTGACACGTATATCAAGAAAGACGTATTCGACGTTTATCTTCACAATAGTTCGCCGAACTTTCCACCACGAGAACTATAAACCATCGAAGATGACTGCAACGAAACGTCTGCGTGATGTGATATTCACAACTCGATTCTTTTTGGCATTACTATGCCTGAATAGAATTGAGGTTTTACAAATACACATCCACGTGGGCTATCATCGTTGCTTATCAAGGTGGTTAAGGCACGTGGAAAGGCCTGGCGAACGTGGTAAGCAGAGATGTTGTCCACGTTTTTCTTTATTATGGATTTTTTAATTATGGTTTTTAACAAATAGTTTAACAATGAAAGCAATCACAATCCTTTTCGCTGCCATTTCTCTCAGTACAATGACAGTGGTCG
>JAEEGG010018575.1_pt1 | contig 14112 bp, 9 predicted proteins | sample 9134161 | NCBI WGS metagenome assembly JAEEGG01 (sample SAMN16246543, study PRJNA631951) | gut metagenome | biome: gut microbiome; feature: rumen; material: CR-attached | host: Bos | place: Iran: Karaj | collected 2018-10 | reverse complement strand
CGAAGCGCGGGAGAGCTGATAGAGTCCGTCCTCTGTGATGCTCACCTTCACCCATTTCCCGCTTGCCAGCTTGGAGTGGGCGGCATAGCGTCCAGCGGCAGCAGCTCCTTGCCTGGGTGCGTTGAGCCTTCCGCTATGGTTGGCATTGATGACGATTTGTGCGCTGATGAGCTTCTCGTATTTCGTGCCTTGCCGGCGGATGGGGATGAAGGAAATGTCGAGCATGCCCTTGCCGCGTTCCACGCCTACGAACGTCTCAATGTCAATCGTCTCGCTGAGGAGGCTGTCGAATTCTTCTGCCACCTGCGCTTCCTTGCCGCTCAGGGGAGCGTATTCGGGGTAGAGCAGGGAGACGGTATAGGTGTGCGTCTTGTAGTCGGTCTCGAGAGGCACGACCTCTGTATAGACGGGCAGGACGGAATCGATTTGCATCTCGTTCCAGTCAAGGCTGGTGAAGGCCAGCTCCTTCTCTTGTTGGGCGATGATGCCTTGCGTCAATGCAACCAGCATCAAGGATATTGAAAGTAATCGTTTCATACGAATTGATATTTGTTTCCCCTTTTGGGGTTAGGGGGTCTATTTCACATTAAATTCCAGCACCTTTTCTCCTTCGAGGTAGCCTTCCAGGTGGTCGTCCACGCTGACCGGCCCTACGCCCACAGGCGTTCCCGTGAAGATGATGTCGCCCGTCTTGAGCGTGAAGAACTCACTGATGAAGCTCACCAATCTGTCCACTCCGAAGAGCATTTCTGCCGTGCACCCTTCCTGCACCTTTTCGCCGTTGCGAAGCAAGTGGAAGTTCAACTCCTGAATGCCTTTCCCGTAATGGGAGAGGGGCATCCATTTGCCGATGGCAGCGCTACCGTCGAAGCCCTTGCAGAGATCCCATGGCAGCCCTTTCTGCCGAAGCTCCTCTTGCAAATCGCGTGCCGTGAAGTCGATGCCCACAGTCACCTCGTCGTAGTAGCGATGGGCAAAGCGTTCGGGGATGCTCCTGCCCAAATGGTTGATGCGTACACAAAGCTCTGTTTCGTAGTCGCAGCGCTTCGTGTAAGCAGGGATGAAGAACGGCTTGCCGCCCGAGAGCAGCGCAGAGTCCGCCTTCGTGAAGACCACGGGTTGGGTTTCCTCGTGCGGTTGCTTCTCTATATATAATAACGAATTTTGCAGCTCTTTATTGTGTGCCGCATAATTCATTCCTATGCCGAATATCTTCATTGCGGGTGTAAAGGTACGAATTTAAAGTGAAAAGGAGAGAATCGGATGTGAAAAATAATTCCCTAAGATGGCCGAATTCGCATGCGACGTTTGCTGGCACTGCCATTTCGTGCTGTGCCATCGTGGCGCCGCCTTATGGCTTCTTGCTCATCGTCAGTTCCATCGAGCCGCCGGCGGTGACGTCGGAGAACTTGATGCTGCCGGCCGTGCTCTTCTTGCCGTTGATGCGCTTCGAGGGCTTCACATAGACATTCTGCTTGCTGTTGCCTTTGGCGGTGATGACGAACTCTTTTCCTTTGTAATACCGCGAATCGAGCTTGATGGTGGCTTTGTCGAAGATGGGGCTGCCGATGGAGAAAGCGGGTTCGGGCGAGGTGAGGCCATCTACGGCAAAGAGTCCGATGGCTGCCATCACATACCACGCACCCAGCTGCCCCTGGTCTTCGTCCTGCCCGTAGCCGTAGCCGTGGATGCCGTCGGTGCCGTAGAACTCATCGCAAATGGCGCGAACCCATTTCTGGGAGAGGTCGGGCCGGCCGCTATGGTTGAAGAGCCACGAGATGTGGAGGCAGGGCTGGTTGCCCTGATTGTAGTAGGTGCGGAGTCCTGCGAAGGCGTCAATCTCCTTGCCGCCCGAGAAGATTTGTGGCTGCGAGGCCGTGAAGATGTCGTTCAGGCGCTTGTTGAACTCGTCCTTGCCCACCTTCTTGATGAGTTCCTCGGGGGTATGGGGCACATAGAAGGTGTATTGCACGGCGTTGCCCTCCTGGAAGCCGCGCCACACCTGCATTGGGTCGAAGTTAGCGATGAAGTCGCCGTTCTTGAGGCGCGGGTGCATGTAGCCTGTCTTCTCGTCGAAGATGCGTTCCCAGCCTTTCGACATCCACATCAGCTTTTCGTAGTCCCGCATCTTGCCGAGGCTCTTTCCGAGCATTGCCGTGGCGTATGCCGAGAAGGCGTATTCGAGGGTATGAGAGCCGGAGAAGTAGAAGTCCTCGCCTCGTTCGCCGAGGTTCTTGTGGGGTGCGTAGCCAAGCTCCACGAAGTCGGCGGTGTCGTCCTTGCCTGCCCCGGACGGCCGGTTCTTGCCGTCCATTTCGTTCTTCAGGCAAGCCTCGTAGGCGAGGTCGAGGTCGAAGTCGCGGATGCCGCATTGATAGGCCGCATCAATCATCAAGGGCAATTGGTTCGTGCCGACACCCGACACGAACTTCGAGTTGGCCAGACCGTCGGCCAGCCAGCCGCAATCCTTGTATTCCTGGAGTGTCGAGGAGACGAATTCCGACAGATGATCCGGGTAAGCGAGGGCCCAGAGCTGCGTGAGGTTCCATTGTCCGCCCCACATCGCGTCGGTATTGAACATGTGATACTTCGGTGCTCCATGCTCCAGAGGCACTTGTCCGATGGTGCCGTCGTGTTTGGGATAAGCGCCGTTCACATCACTCATCACGCCTCGGCCGAGCAGGGCATGGTAAAGGCCGGTGTAGAACTTCTTGAGGTCTTCCTCGTTCTTGCCTTCCACGCGGATGCGTCCGAGGGCTTCCCCCCAAATCATCTCCGAGGCGGCTTTGACCTGGTCGAACGTTGTTCTTGTTGCCTCTGCTTTGAGGTTGATGCGGGCGTTCTGCACGGAAGTGTAGCTGATGCCTACCTTGACGGTAATCTGCTCGCCTTCAGTGGTATGGAAGTTCAGGTAGGCACCTGCTCCGACGCCATGCGCATAGGTACGGTCGTCGTAAGCCTCGTCGCCATTAAACGTGCCGCAGAAGACGGGTTTCTTGTCCACGACAGCCGAGAAATAGATGCGTTGGTCGGCATTCGGCTGGTATTTCTTGATGTACTCGGGTCGCGTGATGACGTATCCCTCGACGGTTCCGTCCTCGTTTACCCATACTTCCGAGTCCTTCACCTTGCCGCTCTCGCCCTGCTGATGACCGATGTCGAAGATGAGGTGCGCCATCTGTGTCTCGGGATAGGTGAATCTGAGGTAAGCCACGCGCTGGGTAGCCGTCACTTCCGCATTGATGTCGTACTCGTCGAGCATAACCTGATAGTAGCCGGCAGTTGCATATTCATTGTCGTGGGAAAAGCCGGACCGGTAGCCGCGAGGCCCTGTGCCGTCGGGAAGGCCTGGAGTGGTGAGCAGCAGGCCGGTGGTGGGCATCACGCTGATGCCTCCCACCTGGAACTCGTGGGTGCAGACGAAGCCCTCGATGGAGGTGTCGCGATAGTCGTAGCCAGTGGCTTGCCAGCCATCGGCATTGCCCAGGGAGCCGTTGGTGGACGGACCGGGTTTCGCCATTCCGAAGGGCATGGAGCCGGGAGCGAAATGGAAAGCGCGGCAGTGAGCCGTACCGATTCGGGGCTCCACATAATTGATGAGGGACTTGGATGTCTGCGCCTGCATGAAGAGCAGGGAGCAGGAGGCAACGAGCAGGAGGATGGTTCTTTTCATAATGATGTTATTCTATGAATCGATGCAAAGATACGAATATTCTGCGGAATAACAACGCTTCCGGCGCACTTATTTTCATATTCCTGCAAAAAGCATGAAAAAAGCCCTCTGGAGGGGGTTTCAAACGCCGCGTGCGGCGATGGCAATCCCCGGCTGCGGCGATGGCAATCCCCGCGTGCGGCGTTGGGCATCGCCGCAGGCGGCGTTTTCAGGTCACCTCTTGAGCCTGCGAATCAGGCACTTAGCACAATCCGAACGATTCAGCAACTGGTACAGGCTCAAGGCGGACGAGACGATAAAGGCTAATGCCCCGAATATGTATTTCTCCTGGATGGAAGGATTGACGAGATAGCAGTACTCCACGGCCACCAGCAGGCAGATGAACTGCCCCACGCAGAAGAGCGCCGTGCTCCTGCGGAACGCAAATCCGTAGCGGAAATGGCAGACGAGGAAGTATATCACCACATCGTACAAGGCTCCGACCGACATCGCTATGCCTGCTCCGATAAGCCCGAAGGAGTTGTAGCACCACCATATCAGCAGCCCGAAGAATATGTCGTAGCACACTTCGAGCGCCAGATACACTATGCTATGCCCTTTGGCCAAAATACTGTAGCCCATCGGCAAAGCCATGCACCGCAGGAATGTGTAGAAGACCGCAACGGTGGCCATTCCCTCTACAACGATGAACTCCGTCTCATAAAGCAGCTCCAGCACAAAGGGCATGAGCACGACAAGTATGATGAGCAAGGGCGTGATGAGAAGCGTGCAGACATCAATCTGCTGGTTGATGCAGTCGTTCATCCGCTGTTTGTCGTGGCTGACAGACGAGAGCCGCGGGAAATAATCGGACTCCAGAGCAAGGAAGACGAGCCCCGCGTAACCGAACATCAGCGCCCATCCGGCATTGTAATATCCCAGGTCCTTCATCGTGTGGTTGGCAAGGATGATGGCGGGGATGACCATCTGCAGGCTGGAATTTGCAATGCCGGCCAAGACGTACGGAATGCCCACCTTGATGAGCGGAAGACCCTCGAGGAAGGTCTTGTACGACAGCAGCTTCACCTTGTAGGACACTAAAGGAAGGGAGAAGAAGAAGTGCATGATAGCCGACAGGAAGCCGCAGCCAATGAGCCCCAGGATGATGCCGCGAATGTGGAACAAATAGTACAGGGGAATGGTGCAAAGCAAGGTTCCGACTGCCAGCAGTGTCTCGATGACAGCCACTTTCCGCACTTGCCGCAGACCTTTCAGGATGGCACATTCCCCCTCGGCAATGATATTGCTCACCGCTACCAGCGAGATGAGCATCACCGCAGGCCAGCGGTGCCAGTCGTGGTCGAAATAGAAATAACTGATGACGGGCGAGAAGAACAGGCAGATGAGCACAGACAGGATGGCCGACCAAAGCACCCATGTGCGGATGACCATCACTTGATGCTCAATCTGCTCCGTGGTGCCTGTCTCGAACAGCTCACTCGTCTTTCGCGTGGCATTCAGGGGAATACCCATGTTGCTGGCATTGTTGAGGAACTGGCTGACTGCACTGTAAGCCGTGATAAGACCCATTCCCCAACCGCCTAGAATATAGGCCGTAAGCTTCACGCGAACCACGCTGACAAGCATCTTCAAACCCTGCACGCCACCAAAGATGCCCGTGTACTTCAGCACATGGTCGTATGAGGTGTCGCTCGTCTCGCGATTATGAAGGCTCTTCAGTTTGTCCATCTCTATTTAAGACATTCGGGCTGCAAAGGTACGAAGAAAAGTGAAAAGCAGAAAGTGAAAAGCGAAAAATTAAATAAAGAAACCCTATTTAAGAAATATTTTGTACTTTTGCAGCAGATTTAGCATGACAATGTCAACTTTGAGGCCCAATCTCAACAAAAAGAAACAATGAAGATACTGCTTTTGGGAGAATACAGCAACGTCCACGCCACCCTCGCCGAAGGACTGCGCACCTTGGGGCATGAGGTGACAGTCGTCTCAGATGGCGATGACTGGAAAAACTATCCCCGCGACATCAACATATCAAGAAAACCCGGAAAGCTCGGAGGCATCCTGCTTTTGGCAAAGCTCTATGCATTGCTGCCAAAGCTAAGAGGCTACGATGTCGTACAGCTCATCAACCCCATGTTTTTCGAACTCAAGGCAGGACGATTGTTCTTCTTCTACGACTACCTGCGCAAGCACAACAAGAAGATTTTCCTCGGCGGATTCGGGATAGACTGGTACTGGACACACACCTGCACCTACGACAAGCCGCTCAGATACAGCGACTTCAACCTGGGCGATGAGGCTCGCACAGATACCGAAGCCGTGCGCTATCAGCAAGACTGGATAGGCACGGAGAAAGAGCGTCTGAACAAATACATTGCCACAACCTGCGACGGCATCATCGCAGGGCTCTACGAGTACTGGGCGTGCTATCACCCGGCCTTCCCGCAGAAGACCACCTTCATCCCTTATCCCATCCGGATGCCGGAATCGCCTTCAACGGAAAGGGCCGGCAAATCGAAGGTGGCCTTATTCATCGGCATCAATCGCGAACGCCATGCTTACAAAGGCACCGATATCATGCTGCAGGCCGCCAAAGACCTTCACAGCAAATATGCCTATCGCATGAAGCTCCTTGTGGCGGAATCGGTCCCCTTTGCAGAATACCAGAAGATGATGGACGGCTCCGATGCCATCATCGACCAGTTGTATGGCTATACCCCCTCGATGAATGCCCTGCTCGCTATGTCGAAAGGCATCATCAGCATCGGAGGCGGAGAACCCGAAAACTATGAAATCATCCACGAGACGGAGCTGCGGCCCATCATCAATGTGGAACCCTCGTACGACAGCGTCTATCAACACCTGGAGGACTTTATTCTCCATCCGGAACGCATCCCTGAACTCAAACGCCAAAGCATCGAATACATCAGACGACATCACGAATATATCAAGATAGCCCGACAATATATTGACTTTTATACAGGCAAAAACGCTTGATAATATCATAACAAGCACATTAAAACAGAAAAAACTTCTTCATTCGCTTGCAGATTAGGTAAAAAGTTGTACCTTTGCACGCCGATTATTATCAAAGGACCCCTAAAGGGCCCTCTCGAAGCGTGTGAATAGTCCGCATCATTGGCCTGAACGGACGGTTCGTGAATCGCAAAGATTAAATGAGAAATAAACTAGGTAGAAACAAACAAAAGTAAGACAAAGAATGGATACTTTGAGTTACAAGACCATCTCGATGAACAAGAACACCGTCAAGAAGGAGTGGGTCGTAGTTGACGCTACAGACCAAGTCCTCGGTCGTCTCTGCTCTAAGGTGGCAAAATTGCTGAGAGGCAAGTACAAGGCTGAGTTCACTCCCAATGTGGACTGCGGTGACAACGTTATCATCGTGAATGCCGACAAGATTATCATCACTGGTAAGAAGATGACAGACCGCACTTATCTGTCATACACAGGCTACCCCGGTGGCCAGCGTGCAACAACTCCTGCCGAGATTCTGGCTAAGCCCAACGGCGCAGAGAAGCTGCTCCGCCGCACAGTAAAGGGCATGCTGCCCAAGAACAAGCTGGCTGACAAGCTCATTGGCAACCTCTACATCTATGGCGGTGCAGAGCACAAGCAGCAGGCACAGAGCCCCAAGGCTATTGATATTAACCAGTATAAATAATCACCAAACATGGATACGAAATACATAGCTAATGCGCTGGGTCGTCGCAAGTGCGCCGTTGCCCGCGTCTATGTCAAAGAAGGTAACGGTAAGATTACCATCAACAAGCGCGACCTTACAGAGTACTTCCCCAGCACCATCCTGCAGTTCGTCGTAAAGCAGCCTTTGGCTCTGCTCGACGTTGCCGAGAAGTATGACATCAACGTAAACCTTTACGGTGGCGGCTACACCGGTCAGTCTCAGGCTCTCCGCCTCGCTATTGCCCGCGCTCTTGTAAAGATCAACGCCGAGGACAAGAAGGCACTCCGCGCCGAAGGTTTCATGACACGCGACAGCCGCGAGGTCGAGAGAAAGAAGCCGGGTCGTCCAAAGGCACGTCGTCGCTTCCAGTTCAGCAAACGTTAATTGCTGCATAGGATTGCGAATAGCTGTTTAGCATCTAAATCTGCCTGACTTCTCGCACGCGCATATATAATATATAATGTATAGCGCAAGGGAGGACTACTCGCAGATTGGTTCTTCGCCTAGGCTCAGGCGCAAGCGGAGCTAACACAACAAGAATTAACAAAGAAAGTAAACAACAAACAAAGGTTGTAAGGCCTAAAGGTCATGAGGTCGCTTCGCTTTCGGGTAATGTCACCTCATAACCTCAAAACCCCAAAACCTCAAAACCCCAAAAACAATGTCAAGAACTAATTTTGAGACTTTATTGGAGGCCGGATGTCACTTCGGTCACCTCAAGAGAAAGTGGAACCCCGCTATGGCTCCTTACATCTTCATGGAGCGCAATGGCATTCATATCCTCGACCTGCACAAGACAGTTGCTAAGGTTGACGAGGCTGCAGAAGCCATGAAGCAGATTGCCAAGAGCGGAAAGAAGATCCTCTTTGTCGCTACCAAGAAACAGGCCAAGCAATGTGTTGCCGACCTCGCTACATCCGTAGGCATGCCCTACGTTATCGAGCGCTGGCCCGGCGGCATGCTCACCAACTTCCCCACAATCCGCAAGGCTGTGAAGAAGATGGGTAACATCGATAAGCTCATTGCCGACGGCACCTTCAGCAACCTCTCCAAGCGTGAGATTCTGCAGGTGAGCCGCCAGCGTGCTAAGCTCGAGAAGAACCTCGGTTCTATCGCCGACCTCAATCGCCTGCCCTCTGCACTCTTCGTCGTTGACGTACTGAAGGAGCAGATTGCAGTTCGTGAGGCAAACCGCCTGGGCATCCCCGTGTTCGGCATCGTTGATACGAACAGCAACCCCGACAACATCGACTTCGTTATCCCCGCAAACGACGATGCAAGCAAGAGCATCGAGGTTATCCTCCAGGCTTGCTGCGCTGCCATCAACGAGGGTCTCGAGGAGCGTAAGGCTGAGAAGGCCGACAGCGATGCTGCTGCCGAGCAGGATGACCAGCCCGTGAAGAAGGGTCGCCGCAGCGGTAAGGCTCGCGAAGAAGAGGCTGAAGCAGAAGAAGCTCCCGAAGCGGAGTAATTTACAGATTACAGAATAAAGATTAAAGATTAAGGATTAAAGTATGGTTGTTTCGGCAACTGACAAACCAATTGGTATCAAGCTTTAATCATTAATCTTTAATCCATAATCCATTAAAACTCTTAAATAAAGATACGACTATGGAAGTTACAATGAATGATATCAAGAAGCTCCGCGAAATGACGGGCGCTGGTCTGGCAGACTGCAAGAAGGCTCTGGCAGAGAGCGACGACATGGACGGTGCTGTTGCATACCTGCGCAAGAAGGGTCAGGCTGTTGCTGCAAAGCGTAGCGACCGCGAGGCTGCTGAAGGTTGCGTGCTCGTAAAGGCTGAGAACGGCTTCGGTGCTATCATCGCCCTGAAGTGCGAGACCGACTTCGTGGCCAACAACGCCGACTTTGTGGCTCTCACCAAGCAGATTCTCGACGCAGCCGTTGCTGCTAAGTGCAAGACTCTGGACGAGGTGAAGGCTCTGCCCATGGGCGAAGGAACCGTTCAGGACGCCGTTACCGCTCGCAGCGGTATCACTGGCGAGAAGATGGAGCTCGACGGCTATTGCACCATCGAGGGCGAGAACATCGCTACCTACAACCACATGAACCGCAACGGTCTCTGCACCATGCTCAACCTGAGCAAGAAGGTGGAGGACGAGACCGTCGGCAAGAACATCGCCATGCAGATTGCAAGCGCATCTCCCGTGGCTATCGACGAGACAGGCGTTCCTCAGAGCGTCAAGGACAACGAGTTCTCTGTTGCCATCGAGAAGTCTAAGGCTGAGCAGGTTCAGAAGGCTGTAGAGGCTGCCATCAAGAAGGCTGGCTTCAACCCCGCACACTTCGACAGCGAAGACCACATGGAGAGCAACCAGGCCAAGGGCTGGATCACAGCCGACGACGTTGCCAAGGTGAAGGAAATCATCGCAACCGTTTCCGCCGAGAAGGCTGCCAACCTGAACCCCGCCATGATTGAGAACATCGCAAAGGGTCGTGTGAACAAGTTCCTCAAAGAGAACTGCCTGATGAGTCAGGAGTACATCTGGGACAAGAACCTTACCGTTGCCTCTTATCTTCAGAGCATCGACAAGGAGCTGACAGTCACCGACTTCAAGCGCTTCACGCTCCGCGCTGAGTAAGCGACAAGCTTGCATCAAATACCAAGAGGGGACATGCCAAACGGTGTGTCCCCTCTTTTTGTACCTAATGGATTGCCCCATGTAATATAATGTGAATTGATTGTGGAGCAGGGCCGTAAGTTCGGCCTTTTCTCCAACTCCCCTCCCATTCCCAGGAAGGGGAGGGGCAGAGCGAAGCGAGGGGTGGGGTAGGAAAGTAAAGAATTGAGAATTGAAAAAGAATTGTTATATATTAAGGATTGCTCCTACTTGTCGCTCAATGCAACTTACCCCACCCCTGCCCCTCCCCTTAGAGGGGAGGGGAGTATAGATGCCTAATTCCCGTATCAGGGAGGGGAGTATAGATGCCTACTTCCCATATCAGGGAGGGGAGTATAGATGCTTCCGTCGGAGGCCAATGTTTTTGTAAAGATTTTTCGCGGCGGACTCTTTCTGACGGCTTGTTTTTTGTCGGGTGGCACTTTGCTACCCTGAACGCAAAATAAGGGCTTAAAACGCGTTTTGCCCTATAGCAGGCGTTTTGCGAGGACGGAATTTCCAGCGCCGAGCAAAGAAAGTACAATTTCCATATGTTGTTCTGTTAAATTCGGCGTGCTTTTCGGCGGATTTTCGCCTGTGGGAATAGTGAACGCCGCACAGGGAAATTGTAAACTCCGCGTGCGGCGTTGACCAACTCCGCGTGCGGCGTTTGATTTCCCCGCATGCTCCGATGCCGATTGCCCCGTTTTGCGTGACAATTTTTGTAAAGTTTTTTGCTGGTTTCCGGTATGAAATTTTAGGCTTCTCAGATACCCGAGGATAAACGCTCCTTATCTTCACTTTTAGCGTAGTGATGGCTTGGAATGCCCCTAAGGGACAGAATGCAATCAGGAGGATATGCCTGTATGCACATCCTCCTGATTGCTCTTTGGCCTTTTCCCCCGTGAGAGAAAAGTGGCGGGCTTTACTGTGCTCCGCCGCCGAGGGCTTGGTAGAGGTCGATGGTGGCCCGGATAGCGTCCATGCGGTTGCTGATTTGGCTCATCTGGGCAGAGAGCAGGGAGTTCTGGGCTGTGATGACATTCAGGTAGTTCGTGCCGGTATTGGCATAGAGCTTCTCTGTGGCATCGAGTGCCTTGGAAAGAGATTCCACTTGCTTGTCTATGAGTTCCTGCATCAAACGGGCCACGTAGATGTCGTCCATTGCCAGATTCACCTCGTTGCCAGCCTTGATGACGGCCTGCTGGAAGTTGTTGGTGGCCATCTCCATCTCAGCCTGCGAAATCTTGTACTGAGCACGGATGCGTCCGTTTTCGAAGAGGGGCTGTGCCAGGCTCGCCACTGCCTGTCCGATGAAGACGCCCGGATTGACAACGGCACCTGCGGCGTTGGTGAACTGTCCTGTGGCTGAGATGTTGAGCTGCGGGAAGAAACCGCTCAGGGCAATGTTCTTGTCGTAGAAGGCAGCTGCGAGTTTGTACTCGGCGTCGCGGACATCAGGCCGGCGGTCGAGGATTGTGATGGGCAAGCCAGTAGAACAAACGGCAGGCGTCTGGAAGGAGGCAAGCGAGTTTCTGTCGATGCTGCTTTGCGTCTCTCCAAGGAGAGTGGCAAGTGCATTCTCGAAGGCATGTATGCTGTTGTCGATGGAGAGGACAGACGTCTGGATGCTGTAATAGGTGGCTTCTATGCTTGCTACGGCAGCCATGTTGCTTTGTCCGGCGTTCATCAGCTGCTTCTGCATCTGCAGGTACTTGCCCCAGTTCTCTTCCGTCTGCATCGTCAAGAGCCGTTGCTCGTCGAGCATCGAGAGGTTGTAGTACATCGATGCGATGCTTGCCACGATTTGCGCCTGAATGGCTTGCTTGGCGTTGCGGAGCTGGTCGCGCGTCACCTCAGCCTTCTTCTTGTTGTTGCGCAGCGAACCGATGCTCCCTACCTGCCAGCTAGCGGAAACGGGCAGGGAATAGGTCTTGGCGGCAGCATAGTCGTTGCGGTCCCAAGGGTCCCACGTCTTGCTGACGGTGCCGCTTGGCTTGAAGTAGAAGCTTGGGATGTAGGCAAGTTTGGCGCACTTCAGGGCATAGTCGGCCTCCTTGATGCGCAGGTCGGCATTCTTCATGTCAGTGTTCTGGCGAATGCCTTTCTCGATGAGAGCCTGCAGCTTCGGGTCGGTGAAGATGTCGCGCCACCCGAGGTCGCCCAGGCTGTTGTCGCCAGCCGTCTGCATGTCGCCGTAAATGCCATCGGTGATGATGTCGGAAGGACGCTCGTAGTTTTTGTAGAGTTGGCAAGAACTCATCAAAAATGAAATAATGAGAAAATGAAATAATGATATGCGTTTCATAATCAATCTTTAATCCTTAATCTTTAATCTTTAATCCAGACACTAAGCGTTTGCTCCTTTCATTCTCTCATTTTTCATTCTTTCATTCTCCTGTAGGAACTGCTGGTCGGCTTCTTCGTGCATGACGGGGCGAATCTTTTCCTGCAGGAACTCGAAGATGATGAAGAAGAGCGGCACGGTGAAGAGGATGGCAAGCGTACCTACCGTCATGCCGCCTATCACGCCGATGCCGATGGTGCGGTTGCCGTTGGCGCCGGCTCCTGTTGCGAAGACAAGAGGAATCATGCCGAATATCATGGTCAGCACCGTCATGAGGATGGGGCGCAGACGTGCCTCGGCAGCAGCAAAGGCGGCTTCCACGATGCCCATGCCTTTGCGGCGGCGCTCAAGGGCGAACTCCGTAATCAGGATGGCCGTCTTGGCAAGCAAGCCAATCAGCATGATGACGCCCGTCTGCAGGTAGATGTTGTTCTCAATCTGTCCCATGAACAGCATGCGACCAATCGGGGCGGCCTGCCCGTTCATGGTTATCGTCCAGTTGAAGCCTGTGTTCCACAGCCAAGCAAAGCCGTAGGTTCCCATCAAGCCGGCGGGAACGGAGAAGATGACGGCGAAGGGGATGAGGAAACTTTCGTAGAGACAGCTCAGGATGAGGAAGATGAGGATGACGCAGATGGCGTAGGTGAGGTAGGTGTCGTAGCTGTCGAGCGTCTCCGCCTCCTCACGAGCCATGCCGCCGTACTCGTAGCTGTAGCCCTCGGGGAACACTTCCTTGTGCACCTGCTCGATGACCTTCATCACCTCCGTGTTGCTGACACCCGTGTTGGCTGTCACATTGACAGAGATAGAGCTGAACAGGTTGAAGCGGTTGTCTATTTCGGGGCCGAGCACAGGCGTCAGCTTCACGAACTGGCTCAAGGGAGCCATCTGCCCGTTGTTGCGGATGAACATGTTGCTGAGGTCGCTCTCCGTCGTTCTGCTTTGCGGATTGCTCTGCAGCATGACACGATAAACCTTCGAGAACTGGTTCATGTTGCTGACGTACGAACCGCCGCAATAGCTTGCCAAGGCGCTCAGCACAGCGGCTGGCGAGATGCCTGCACGCTTACATTGGGCGGCATCGACCTCCACCTGGAACTGCGGGAAGTTGCGCTCGTAGGTGGTGATGCAGCGTCCCACCTCGGGATGTTCGCCCAGCTCAGCAATGAACTTCTTCGTGTAGTCGTAGAAGAGCGCCTTGTCGGCAATACCCGTCTTGTCCTGGAGCTGCAGCTCGATAGAGCCCATGCCATAGCCGGGTATCATGCCTGGCTCGAAGACGAAGCACTGTGCCTCGGGTATCTCTTTCAGCAGGCGGGCGTTGAGCTTTGCGTTGGCCACCATCGTGCTCGAGCTCATCATGTTGTCGAGCGGGTGGTAGTTCAGGAGAGCAAGGGCTGCCAAGGCTGTAATGATGCCAAGTGCCAATGCCTTCTTGCCAATGTGCTTCCGCTTGATGATGCCTCTGATGAAGACTATCAAGGCTATGATGAATGCCAGAAGGGCAAGCGTAGCAATGCCGAAACCGATGCCGTATTGGCGTTCGCCCCAAGGCTTCATTCGGATGACGGACATGCCGTAGCTGGTGCCTTGGCCCGACATGAAGCCGTAGCCTGCCACCTTCGTGTAGTCCTTCACCTCGGGCACTTCCTCGATAATCTTCTGCGCCTTGTTCATCACGCTGTATGTCGAGGCCACATTTGAGCCGGGAACGGCGCTCACGTTCATCATGCAGACGCCTTGGTCCTCGCTTGGAACGAGTCCGCC
>JAEEGG010018573.1_pt1 | contig 14113 bp, 10 predicted proteins | sample 9134161 | NCBI WGS metagenome assembly JAEEGG01 (sample SAMN16246543, study PRJNA631951) | gut metagenome | biome: gut microbiome; feature: rumen; material: CR-attached | host: Bos | place: Iran: Karaj | collected 2018-10 | reverse complement strand
CAGAAACTACGAAAAAGATACGCTCTTTACCATTAAGTTGGGGGTACTGCTTGGCTATCGGAAGGAATCCTAGCTGTAGACTGTCCCATTCTTTCAAGGCTTGCAGGGAAAGACTCTCTAAACTCTCTAAGTCGAAGCCTTCGCAGACTATCCTGTTGTGGTACTCAATGCTGTCGACAACACTCCCGTTGCGGACAGTCAATTCCATTTCAGTCTCGTAGTTACGGTTCCAACCATCATGTTCATAGCGAATCATCTTTCCACGAGCCAACCGCAGGGTTCCCGAGTACCAGCGCGCCACGACAATCCCTTTGTCTTCGTATGCTTTGAACACCAATTGGATGAAAGATTTGGGCAACGTGGCATCCACACATTCGCCATCCTTAAGGTACTCTATCCCAATGCTATCGAGCACTAGCATGTCGCCACACACACTCCAATAGCCGACATATCCACCCCAATTGGCAGTAGATTTGCACCTGTCTTGGGGTAGGCTTTTAGCCAGTGCGTCAGACAACAATGAGTCGGCATCGGCAGGCCTAGCCAAGAGCCTCCACCGCTGACCGCGATAATATATTACATCGCTCTCCTGCCCTGTGGCGAAGGCCGACAAGCAGGCTAAGCAGAATACGACAGACAACAATATGCGCTTCATAGCTAATGACGAGGACTGAGGCAGATGGTGTCGCCTTGGAGGTTGGCTGTAACTCCGAAGACGGTGGAGATATTGTCGGGGGTGAGGCCTTCGTGGGTGGGGCCTTGGTATTGGATGCCGCCTTGGTGGAGCAACAGCAAGCGGTCGCAATACTGCCAAGCCATGTTAAGGTCGTGGATGACAAGGAGGACGGTCTTGTGCTGCTCACGATTGATTTGACGCAAGAGGTCTAGTATCTCGAATTGGTGGGAGATATCGAGGTTTGAGACTGGCTCGTCGAGCAGCAGAATGGGGGTTTGCTGAGCCAGTGCCCGAGCTATCATCACCCGCTGCAACTCGCCTCCACTCATCTCGTTGGGCTTAGCAAAGCGAAGGTGCCAAGTGTTGGTATGCTTCATGCACTGCTCCACGATCTGCCAGTCGGCCTCCGATTCGTTCTGAAGGTGGTGCTGGTATGGGTTGCGTCCCATGAGGACGGTCTCGAAAGCCGAGAACTCGAAATCCGTCTGAGGATGTTGACGGACAAACGCCATGCGTTGCGCCAGCTGACGGGCAGAGAATTGAAGGACGTTCGTGCCATCTAAGAGGACGGTGCCTTGTTGCGGAGCAAGCAAACCCGCCACGAGACGCAAGAGGGTGGTCTTACCACATCCGTTAGCCCCCATGATGGCATAGAAGCCACCCTCCTCGAACTGGGTATCGAGGTGACTCAGGACGATTCGGTCGCCATAGCTGCAAGAGAGGTCGCGGAGTGTAATCATGGTTAATAGACAGGTAAGAAGTTATGAGGCAGGGGGATTAATAACCTTTTTTGTTTCGATAGAGGAGATATATGAAAAGGGGCGCTCCGACTAGTGCCGTAAGGCTGCCTACGGGCAACTCGGCAGGACGGAGGACGGTGCGAGCTAAGGTGTCGCACAAGAGGAGGAATAGTCCTCCAAAAATAATGGAGTAGGGAATAATACGGCGATTGTCGGGGCCACAGATAAGGCGTATGCAATGGGGGACTACGAGACCCACAAACCCTATCACACCACAGGTAGAGACGCAGAAGGCGACCATGAGGGTGGTGACTAGAAGCAGCACTTTCTTGACCCGTTCCACCTCTACTCCCAGGCTCTTAGCGGTTTCGCTACCGACAAGCAGCAGATTGAGGTCACGGCAATAGTATAGCACCACACCGATGCCTACCAATACGACCGGGGCCACAATAACCACATCGCGCCAAGTGGCAGAGGCAAAGCTACCCATGGTCCAGAAGATGATGCTGTCCATCTTGTCGTGATTGAGCACCATCAGGAAGGAGATGATGGCCGAGATGAGGAATGTGAGACAGACGCCCGTGAGCAAGAGAGTGGTAGTGTGCATACGGTTGCCGATGGAGGCAATACGATAGATGACAACAATGGTAAGCAGACCTGTGGCAAGGGCGCAGGCACCGATGCCCAGCAGGTAGGCCTCAAGACCCAAAAGGATAGCGATAGCCGCGCCAAGCGAAGCACCTGAAGAGATACCCAACACATAGGGGTCGGTGAGCGGATTGCGGAAGATGGACTGATAAGCGGCACCACAAACCGACAATGCAGCCCCCACCAACACGGAGAGAACGATGCGTGGCAACCGGAGGTTGAGGAAAATTGGCGACTGCCACATCTCCTGCCAGCCGAAGCGCACAGCACCCAACATCGAGCAGCCCAGCATGATGGCAAGCAACAATGCCGAGAAAAGGAAGTACTGCAGGAGATGTGTCTTTCGTTTCACGTAAAGGCGTAATGGTTCGCTAAGCTTGAAAGTTTAAAGATAATCAAGTGCTCAAATCACCATCCGATAGTCACCTACCTAGCTTAACAGGTCTTTCATGGTGAAGTAGCCTTTCTTGTCCTCAAGAAATTCAGCAGCCAACAGAGCACCCAATGCGAGACCTTTGCGACTTTTGGCAGAATGACGAAGGGTGAGAGTGTCGATATCGCTGTCATAGACCACTTCGTGGACACCCGGAACTTCGCCCTGGCGGATAGCGATAATTGGCACTACATCCTTTTTCAGCCGACGGTGTGCCTCGGTAGTACCCTGTTCGGTGATGGTTTTGCGCAGCTGCCACTCGTCCTTACGGTCAAGCTCGTCAATGATGTCGTTGGCCAATGTGATAGCGGTGCCACTAGGAGCATCCAGTTTGTGGATGTGATGAGTTTCGGTGATTTCCACCTGATAGTCATCATATCCGTTCATCATCTGGGCCAACCGACGGTTTAACTCGAACATGATGTTCATGCCGATACTGAAATTGGAGGCGACAAAGAGTGACTGTCCACGCTGCTGGCAGTCGTGCGCCACGCTTTCCAACTGATCGTACCAACCGGTAGTGCCAACCACGATAGGCATATCCATGTCGAAACAGCGCATGATGTTTCCTACCACGGTGGCGGGGGTGGAGAACTCGATGGCAACATCGCAGTCGCGCAAGTCGTCCAATTTATCCATCCAGTCGTCCTCGTCATCGATAGTGACTACCACTTCGTGACCACGTTCGGGGGCCAAAGCCTCAATGGCCTTGCCCATCTTGCCATATCCTAAAAGAGCTATTTTCATATCAACTATAAACAAAAGGTAAAAACTAAAAGTGTTTTCTCGTGAACATGTTTTAGTTTTTACCTTTTAGTTTTTACTTTCTTATCGTGGAGTATACGGGAGTCGAACCCGTTACCTTTTGATTGCGAACCAAATGCTCTACCAAATGAGCTAATACCCCATTGCTGAAATGCGATGCAAAGATACAACTTTTTCGCAATATGAATAAAAAAACTTTATTCTAATGAGTGACTTGTAATCAGTGACCTGTGAAAGTCGAAAATTGAAATTGACTACCGTCTTCATTTGTCTAATCACTATTCACCAATCACGAATCACTTGATTTCGTGTCACTGATCACTGGTCACTTTTTTTCGACTTCTTGTAGTGCACACTTACCGTGGTGAAGATGAAGACCACAGGAATGAAGATGTAGATGTAGCCTTCGATGCATTCAATGGCAAGCATAGTGGCAGCCTCAATACCGACTAAGAAAGTGGCGGCCACAAGCAAACAACGGCCAAAATTATGGGTACGGACAATATCGATGACCATCTTGGCAACAATCATCAGCAGCATTAATGCTTGGTACACTACCATAATCCAGACTCCGGTGATAGGTGCGAACTCATCGAACAGACCAGCGATGGCAGCGCCGAGAATCATAACGAAGATAACGGCCTGCCACTCCTGCCATTGTTTTTCTTCCATGCCCATCATGTCGCTAATATGAGCAACCAACTGCATCAATGCTGTCATGAAACAATAGACGACATAGGTGAGCAATACCTCGCCGAGAATTGACCAGCCAAAGCCCACCACATTCCGCTGGCAGAACCAGCCGACACTAATCTCTTTACGATGGAGGTCAACGTCCTCGAACAGAGGCAAGTCGTCCGAGAAACAATAGTAGTAGGTTGCTACCACGGCGAGCGCGACCAAAGTGTAGAGCAGTGGATAGAGACTACGCTTGTCTTGATGATAAATGCGGTTGGTAGTCAAATGCATGGCGACAGCAGCAACTAATAGGAATATGGGTATTACAATGGGATGCAGGCCTAGGGGGTTACTGTGGTGAAGGTCGAGCAATTCAGGGAGATTGGACATCGGCGCGTTGGCGTTGATGTATTCAGACAAGGATTGTAGCAACATGATGATAATTTCTATAACATATTGTGTATAACGCTCAATTACGACTATTATTGTATCTCACTTCACTTTTTTCGACGTGCAAGCCGTACAACACTTCAGAGAAAGGGAGAAGACCTCGAAACTATTCACAATTGGAGGGGAAAAAGCACCCCGCCACCAACAATATCCTACGAACCACAGATGTAAGAAAAACAAAAAAAGAGGTTCCTTTGAACCTCTTTGGTGGAGTATATCGGAGTCGAACCGATGACCTCTTGCATGCCATGCAAGCGCTCTAGCCTACTGAGCTAATACCCCGTGTTTCTCTCTCGAAAGCGGGTGCAAAAGTACAACTTTTTTTTTGAATAGCAAACTTTTTTTTGCTATTTTTTTATTTCTACCTGACTACTAGTACAAAACATTATCTTATAGCCATTAAAAAGACTATAAAATAAGGGACGAAAAAAGTCAAATTACTCCAATTTCGAGGGGTTGGAGCTAACATGATTTAGCAGCATATTTATGGCGTTCGTGCTCGGCTGCGGTTGACGACGGCGACCCCAGCAAAGACACAAATTGCCGCCAAAAGTTTCATCCATGTGAGGCGGTCCATACCAATGGCTATGCCCACTGCCGACGCTATGATAGGCTGAAGATAGCCATACATGCTCACCAAAGTTGGACGAATGCGTTGCTGACCGATTGGAATAAGGAAATAGGCGACAAATGTGGCAAATACAATCAAGTAGCCTACTTCCCACCATACCTTTGCCGGGACTGTTGCATAGTCGAGGGCAAGCATCTGCCCCGCTGAGAAAGGCAGCGAGACCAGAAAGGCAAAAAGGAACATCCATTTCATTAGTGTCACCACACTGTAGCGTTGAATTACTGGTCGGCATATACCCAAGTATAAGGCAAAGCAGAGCGCATTGGTGATAGTGAGGATGATGCCTAGCGGGCGTGTTTGCACAGGACCTGCGGCATGAGTGGACTGGAATATGAGCCATAGCACACCGGCAAAACTGAGTGCCACTCCACCTGCTTTTTTCCATGTGATGGGCTCTTTGAGAAAGATGGCTGCTACAAACATGGTCATAATAGGTGTCATGGACTGCACAACCGACAAGTCGATGGGAGCTGTCATGGTGATGGCCGTGAGGAACGTCATTTGGGGTATTACCAACCCCAATAAGGCGGCACCTGCCATGCGCAGGAGGTCGATAGGAGGCACTTTTTCGCGCCGAGTGAAGAGCCCTAACAACCAAAAGAGAATGCCGGCACACAAGGCACGGAGCGTGAATAAGAAGATGGGAGACAACTCGCCCTGGTTGGCAATATCCTTACAGAAGACGATGTTGAGACCAAATATGGCGTAAGCGCCAAAACTGGCAAGATGGCCTATGAGCTGACGATTCATTTCACTTTTCACAATTCGCCGGTATAAATATTGTCTTGAAATAGTGCAACACGGTTGATGACGGGGCAGGCAAGGCATTCGACAAAACGGATGCGCAATGCCGTGGTTGTAGTCTGTTCGGTGAGAAGGATGCGCTTGTAGCCAATGGTGGTGCCCCTACTAAGCAGATGCCAATCCTCGCCCTGCATCACGTCAACCTCAAACTGCGCAACACGTTGTCCCAACGGGATGTACTCTTGCAGCATGATGCGGTTAAAGGTGACTGGGTGGTCGAAGGAGAGAGTTATGGTAGGCGAAAGGCAAGAGTCGTCAACTGCCCAATAGCGGTGGTACTGCGTGTCTGTTACATTCGAAGGGCAACAAGCTCTGCCACGAAAGGATGAAGCCGTGACGCGGGCATCCCGTGCCAAATCGTGGGAAAAGATGCTATCGAGAGCTTTGCGCAACTCGAACAGTCGCAGAGAGTCGGCGACGGGTATCAGTCCTCTTGTGTCGGGTGGCACATTGAGTAGCAACAAGGAGTTGCGTCCCACGCTGGTGTAGTAGATGGAAAGCAACTGTTGTAGGCTTTTGGGCTGCTCGTCGGCATGATAGAACCACCCTGGGCGGATAGAGACATCGGTCTCGACAGGCAGCCAACTGGTCCCATCAGGTTCGCCCTCGTTGAGCACATCCACAGCAGGCGACCTTCCTGGCTCGAACCCTTGAGTGTTGAGCAGCGACCAACAAGTCGCCCCACTCCTACCCTCTTCGTTGCCCACCCAACGACAGCCTGGCCCCACATCGCTGAATATGACTGCTTGCGGTTGCAGACGTGCCACGGTGCCGTTAAAAAGCGGCCAATCGTATTCCTGCCGTCGACCATTGGGACCCTCGCCATTGGCACCGTCAAACCACTGCTCATAAATGTCGCCATATTGCGTTAGTGCGTTCTCAAGCGTGAGGCGGAAAGTCTCGTTATATTCAGGCGTGCCATATGTGGGGGCATTGCGATCCCATGGAGAGATATAGATGCCGAACTTTAGACCGACTTGTCCGCAGGCATCCGACAACTCACGCAGTACATCACCCTTGCCGTCACGCCAGCGGCACTGTCGCACCGTGTGGTCGCTTGCCGGATTGGGCCAAAGGCAGAAACCGTCGTGGTGCTTGGCGGTGATGATAATGCCCTTCATACCAGCGGCCTTCGCCACCTCAGCCCATTGATGGCAGTCGAGTAGTGTCGGGTTGAACATATCTTCGGGTTCCGTACCGTCGCCCCATTCACGACCCGAAAATGTATTTGGCCCAAAATGGCAGAACATATTCATCTCCATACGCTGCCAACGCAGCTGTGCCTCTGACGGACAGGGGCCATAAGGTGCCGGCGGCTCAACGCCACAACCCGTCAGCAGCAACGTCACCATTATTAATAAAACAATATTCTTATGCATAAGTTTCTCTAGTAGGTGTTATTAATGCAGTGGCTAATCATAAAGAGACACCAAAAAGGAGAATACATCTGGCGACCAAGCATTTGTCATTTTTAAATCCATTACATCCAATTTATAGCAAAAACCATCCATCATCAGCGCCAACCTACAAAACAATCACTCAACAAAAAACCATCTCACTTCCCATACTCAATGGTAAACCAAATATTTGAGAGTGAAACCTCGCCGTTTTTCGGCCTATCATCAGTATGAGGTTGCATCATCGTCACCTGCAAACTATTGTCCCCTTCCTTATTCAGCGCAAATTCTTTTGAAACAACCACATGCTGTCCTTCCGTGTAGCATTTACACAACTTATTAGAATAAAACTGTTCCTTCTTACCCTTTAATACGAAGTATATATCCGGATATTGCTCAGCACCCAAATCTCCCTTCACAGAGGCATCCGCCTCCATCGTAAGGCGCACAGTGCTATACCCTTCGCAACCTTCCAATTGTGTGGTAAAGTAAAACGTACAACTAGGGGCAGTTGTCTCACTCGAAGGCACATCAGACACCAAGCATTTCGCCTCATCCACCTGAAAATGTTCCACTAGTTTGTATCTCCTCGTTCCCACAGGATGGGCTGTCAGACGGTTCGAGAGATAGGTGTAGGAATAAAGATACTTCATCAACTCCAGCTGTCTCCTACACGAGTCAAGCATTACCTCATCCTCGCAAGGCTTCAGCACCATATCCTCCCCAAACAAATAGAGCTTTTCGGGTGTAAAATTATCCCCCGACTCATAGTAATGGTTGTGGAATATGATATCATGAATCGAATGATTATAGTTGAGCACAAGCATCGTCTTGGGTGTGGGTCCTAATCCGTCGCCCAACCAATGTACTGTCTCGTGAGCCTTAAGCCCATATTTTGAAGTGAGGAGGCCATAAATCCCTGGTGCCACATCATTGTGTGTCACAACATGGTCAAACCTCTTGGCATGCTTAATCAGTGGCGACCAAATAATCAACGGCACATGATGGTACGATAGCTTGTCGCCATGTGTACGACCTGTGGCATGGTCTCCAGTGATGACGAAAATGGTGTTCTCATACCCTGGAAGGCTGCGGTACTCATGCATGAACTTTCTCAAACAATCGTTGGCAAACAGACAAGCAGGATAAATCGACGCCAAAAGGTCACCAGTCTCTCGACGCTTCAACCGCTCTGCCTTTTGCTCATACCTTTTCTGCAACTCTTTGTCGGCCAACGCCAACTCTTCGTGCATCGTCATAGTGGTCACCAAAGTCAGATAAGGTGTCGAAGGCTCCTGTGTTGCCAGAGCCCTCAAATTCCTCAATGTATAGTCGAAAAGCGTGTCGTCCTCATACCCCCACCAGTTCATCGAAGGTCTCGAAGGGTTGGCTTTAAATTCCTCAAAAATGGGAGAAAAATAATCCATTCGCTGGGCTAGCAAATATTCGTATATGCAATCAAAATTAAAGTCTCCCGTGTAATAGGCGCGAGTATTGTATCCCTCCTCTTTCAGCAGCGAGAAAAGGCTGTTATGGTCAGGCATAATGCCAAATTGGAAGCACTTAGGACCTCCCACCGACCCTGTGATGGCCGGTACTGCTCCATAACTGCGAATAGTGGTAGAAAGGCAGTTCCGCCAATAAAGTCCCGTGGCAGCCAACGAATCGACATATGGTAGTATGCCCGATTCCATAAGCTCTGCACCCAACGACTCCACCAACAGTATCACCACATGCGGATGGGTTGCCCCTCCTTTCAATTCTTCGAAATAGGGCAAAAGAAAACTATCCACTGATGCCTGTCGTTCCAGCGGATACTGCATATCCTGCGGAACACCCCATTCGGGATGGGTGGCAAGCAGTTCCTTCACCATCGCCTCGTCATAACCAACCGTAGTCGTTTCAGGGTGCTGGAAATAGTCGACACAATCCGTTATCAAATAGTGGGTCTTGTTGAGAATATAGTTTGAAAACTGTTTTTCTATCAAGTGCGACATCTTAAATATCAGCGACAACAATATCAATAGCACCATCACCCCTGCCACTATCCATGTCGCACGTGTGGGATGTCCGGCCCTCCACTTCGCAATAGCTATAAAGCCGCATAGGACCAATATTATAATCACCATTGGCAGCACTACGCCCATTGCCCCCTTGATAGCTAACAATATCTCCCCAAACGGTCGTGCCACCAACTCGCTACCCAAAAGAAAGCCATTATGCGCTTGATACAGCGTCAGTCCAATCTCAGAAAGCAACAGTACTCCAAACAATAACGAGACCACCGCCACCGCCATCTTCTCCGAAAACAGCCTTATCAAATAGTACAGCACTCCAATACCCAAGACCATCCACGAGGACACTATAAGATTATACGCCAGCGCATTCATCCACACCTGCCTGCCATTCTGTGCGGCAATTCCCAATGCGAAATACTCCACCACCTTCAGCACCACCATCGCCACCATAAACACTCCCACTATAGCCAGATAGCGGAAAACCGATTGTTTAAAAGGTAGTCTCTCAAATTTCATAATGTGGTATTTATTCGGATTTTCAGATAATCCGAACATTTATTATAGAATGGCACTCAACGAAACAAATTTCCCAAATGAGAACATTTATAGTTTCTTAGCATCGATCTTGGCTTGGAACTTCTCTGAATCGATAATAAACCGTTCGTGCCTACCCTCGCCAATCAGACCACACTCGTCGAAAGCCTTCACGGAGAAAACCAATCGGCGGCGGTCTATCTCGACCAACTCGCTATCACACCACACCCTCATTCCAACAGGTGTGGCAGCACAGTGAGACACATCTACATGCGTGCCTACGGTACCCTGACCCAGCTCTAAGAAGGGGGTAACGCTCTCGTTGCAGGTTTGTTCGACTAAGGCTATCATCATAGGGGTGGCAAACACCTTCACCAAGCCGCTGCCTATGCGGTCGGCCGTCACCTCCTCGGTGACAGTCTGCTCAAGGTGGCCTTTCAATCCTGTGGTTAACATGGTTTGTAAGGATATATGTTGAAAAATAGTATCACTCCAAGACAAGGTCTATCAATATCCATAATTGGACAGGAACTTGATGCGCATCAGGCGTATTTCCTCCTCGGTATAGTCCTCATCGTCCTCAAATTCAGCATAGGCTTCCTGCAGGTCGCCGCTCTCCGACTCGCGCCAATAATCCATCAGCACCTCTTGGTGCTCCGCCTCAATATTCTCATCAATATAGTAGTCGATATTAAGTTTGGTGCCAGATGAAATAATGCGCTCCATCTCGGTGAGCAATTCGTCTAGCGTAAGGCTCTTACCTCGGGCGATGTCTTCCAACGACTTACGACGGTCAATGGCTTGAATGATATATATCTTATTCTCCGACCGCTTTGCCGCACTATGCACCACAATGTCCTGCGGACGCTCTATCTCATTCTCTTCGACATATTTCTTAATCAACTCCACAAAGGGGGTGCCATATTTTTGTGCCTTGGCAATACCCACTCCGGTACAACGGCTGAGCTCCTCCACAGTGCAGGGGTACTGGATAGTCATATCTTTGATAGAGCGGTCCTCGAATATCACATGCAGTGGCAGTTTCTCACGCTGGGCAATAGACCTCAGCAATCCCTTGAGCTGGGCATAAAGGGCCTCGTCGCCTGCAGCGGCACCACCTCCACCTTGTGCCTCCAAGTCGTCATCGTCCACAGCCCCGCTGCCATAATCGTGATCACACGCCACACTGATATCATACGGTTTCTTGATAAACTTGTGTCCGGCAGGGGTCAACTTCAGCACCCCATACATCTCTATCTCTTTCACCAACAGCTTCTCAAAGAGGGCCTCACGCAGCACCGCTTTCCAGAACAGCGCATCGTGGTCGGTACCCTGACCCCACACCTCTAACTCATCCTGCCGATAAACCTTAGTATGGCTATTCTTCTTTCCAAGCATTACATCCACAATATCCTGTGTCTTAAATGCCTGCTTGGTGGCGAGCACCGTTTCAAGGGCATATTGCATCTCCTCCTTGGCAGGGACACGGGGTTTGGGGTGTAGGCAATTGTCACAGCATCCACAATTGGGCTGGTTATAGTCCTCACCGAAATAGCGCAGCAGATTGAGCCTACGACAGGCCGACGACTCGGCATAGCTCACCACCTCTTGCACTAACTGGTTTGCCATCTCTTGCTCAGTGATATTCTTGTCGGTAAAGAACTTATACAATCTTTCCACGTCGTGTTCGGAATAGAAGGCAATGCACTTACCCTCGCCACCGTCGCGTCCTGCGCGACCAGTTTCTTGATAATACCCCTCCAAACTCTTGGGGATATCGTGGTGGATAACAAAACGCACGTCGGGTTTGTCAATACCCATTCCGAAAGCGATGGTCGCCACTATAACGTCCACCTCTTCCATGAGGAATTTGTCCTGATTCTCTGCCCTTACCTTGTGGTCCAACCCAGCATGATATGGCAGTGCCTTGATGCCGTTGAGTTGCAACAGCTCTGCCAAGTCCTCCACCCGTTTACGGGTGAGGCAGTAGATGATGCCACTCTTGCCCTCGTTCTCGCGGATAAACTTGATGATCTCCTTATGCAGTTCGATAGGCTCGTTCGGCTTGGGTCGCACCTCATAATATAGATTAGGGCGGTTAAAGGAAGAGATAAAGACCTGCGCATGCTCCATGCGGAGATTCTTTATAATATCCTGCTGCACCTTGGGGGTGGCAGAGGCAGTGAGTGTCAATATAGGGGCGTTGCTATTGATGTGGTCAACTGCATCACGCAGGCGACGATATTCGGGACGGAAATCATGACCCCACTCCGATATGCAGTGCGCCTCATCAATGGCGAAGAAAGAAATCTCCAATTGTTGTAAAAACTCTATGGTATCTTCCTTACTAAGGGTTTCCGGAGCCACATACAGCAATTTGGTGCCACCCTCTAGCAAGTCGTCCTTCACCTCCTTGGTCTGCGCCTTCGAAAGAGAGGAATTCAAAAAATGTGCCACGCAGTCCTGACCCGATGTGTAACGCACCGCGTCGACCTGGTTTTTCATCAACGCAATTAAGGGCGAAACCACAATGGCAGTACCCTTGCAAAGCATAGCCGGCAACTGGTAGCAGAGCGACTTTCCACCACCTGTCGGCATGATAACAAAGGTATCCTTTCCACTCATAAGGCTTTGTATAATAGCCTCCTGGTCGCCTTTGAAATTATCAAAGCCAAATATTTCTTTTAACTTTGCGTGCAAATCCATCATAATTCAAAAAAAACATGTAATTTTGCAGTCCAAAGTTAGTAAAATTTCTTTAATTGGCAGAAAAAAAGTGATACAAAAATCTAAAGAAGAACTACAAAACATTGCAATACAAGTTATTGCAGATGAAAAAAAAGCTATCGAAAATCTCGAAAAACGCCTCAATTCTAGCTTTTCCGAGGCGGTAGAAACCATTTTTTCGGCCTCTGGAAGGGTCATAATTACCGGAATTGGCAAAAGCGCCAACATCGCCTCCAAAATAGTCTCTACGTTCAATAGCACAGGCACCCCCGCCCTCTTCATGCACGCCGCCGACGCCATCCATGGCGACCTCGGTATGATACAGCCTGGCGACGTGGTCCTCTGCCTCTCCAAAAGCGGCAACACCCCCGAAATCAAAGTCCTCATTCCACTAGTCAAGAATTTTGGCAACAAGCTCATCGCCATCGTAGGCAACACCGACTCCTTTCTAGCCCAACAGGCCGACATCGTACTCGATGCCACCGTTGAGCACGAGGCATGTCCTAACAACCTTGCCCCCACCTCTAGCACTACTGCCCAATTGGTACTTGGCGATGCCTTGGCCGTGGCACTCATCGAATGCCGCAACTTCACTGCGCGCGACTTTGCACGCTTCCATCCCGGCGGCGCACTAGGCAAACAGCTCTATATGCGCGTCAGCGACCTCTATAAACAAAACGACCGACCGCAAGTCGCTCCCTCCGCCTCCATACGCGACACCATCCTAGAAATGACTTCCAAACGCCTCGGATGCACCGCTGTTGTGGACGACCAGCATCAGATTCTGGGCATTATCACCGACGGCGACCTCCGCCGCATGCTCAAGGCCAACCACTCCGTCGAGCACCTCACAGCTACCGACATAATGTGCCCCACGCCCAAAACCATACCCGACACTGAATATGCCATCAACGCGCTACACCTCATGCGCACAAACAGCATCACCCAACTCATCGTAGTCGATACCGACAGACACTACCTTGGCGTATTGCACCTTCACGACATCCTCCGCGAAGGCATCATATAATTCCCTACCCTGCAACCCATACACAAATAGCAACCAATCATGCAACTGAGAACTGAGAATATAGTCAAAAAATACCGCTCACGCACCGTTGTCAAAGAAGTGAGCGTCGATGTGCGCCAAGGCGAAATCGTCGGCCTACTAGGTCCCAACGGAGCAGGCAAGACCACTACTTTCTATATGATAGTAGGCATCATCAAGCCCTTCTCCGGCCGCGTCTTTCTCGACGACACCGAAATCACCTCCCTCCCCATGTACCGCCGTGCCCAGCTAGGCGTAGGCTACCTGGCACAGGAAGCCTCCGTATTCCGACAGATGACAGTCGAGGACAACATCATGTCTATCCTCGAATTCCGCGAAGACCTCGACCCCCAACAACGCAAAGAAAAACTCGAGTCCCTCATCCGCGAATTCGGACTTGACCATATTCGCACCAACAAAGGCATCCAACTCTCTGGCGGCGAACGTCGACGTACCGAAATTGCACGAGCCCTCGCCAACGACCCCAAGTTCCTACTTCTCGACGAGCCCTTCGCCGGCGTCGACCCCATCGCCGTGCAGGACATTCAAGACATCGTCGCCCACCTC
>JAEEGG010018572.1_pt1 | contig 14113 bp, 13 predicted proteins | sample 9134161 | NCBI WGS metagenome assembly JAEEGG01 (sample SAMN16246543, study PRJNA631951) | gut metagenome | biome: gut microbiome; feature: rumen; material: CR-attached | host: Bos | place: Iran: Karaj | collected 2018-10 | reverse complement strand
TTCGTCTGACGGAAGACGAAGAGCGCTGGATATTTGAATGAGCGTTTCTAATGACCGTCGTTCGGGAGCAGTCCACCGTACGGCACCTCAAAGATCCAGCTCTCCTTGCCCTGGCTGACGGTCAGCTTTCCGTCCTCCGCCCGGGCCAGGATGTCCGCGTCCTGCATAAGGACCCTGACCCCCTGCTGGACGAGCCTCCTGGAGCCGTATCTCGTGAAGTCCGTCGTGCCGGGCCCGCCGGCCTCTATATTGGTCTCGTAGGCCAGCGTGCAGCCAGCCTCGCGCGCGGCCTGCGCGTTGCTCATGGAGCAGTTGTTGCCGTGGTGCGGCACCTTCATAAAGCAGATCCTGCCGCCGAAATATGCCACGGCCTCCTTCAGCTGATCCGGCCCGTCGCCGGTGGTGAGGAAGCACAGCTCCGGGAAATAGCAGCACAGCGAGCCGTCGTTCATGAACGCGAAGGCGTTGTTGAAATCAAACTCGCCAAACTCCTCCGGCTGCTTCCGCCAGACCCTGAACCTTATATCGTCCAGTTCGACCTCGCTGCCGGCCTCAAGAAACTCCACCTTTGCCCCGGCCCGCTCCGCAAGCGCGATGCACTTGCACAGGTCCGCGTGGTCCCGGGCCACGGACCGGCCGTTGCCGTCGCTCCCGATGCCGTGCACGATGCTCTCCGGATCGTAGCAGAAGAACTTCTTCACCCTGAAGAAGCTGTCGGACAGGATCATGTTCAGCCCGACGAAATGATCGAAATGAGGGTGCGTGAGCAGCAGGTCCGGCTCCGCGCACCCGTTGTCCTTCATCCACTTTATAAGCGCCGCAGAGGGCGCGCTCCCGTCGAACCCGTCGATCACCAGCGCGGTGCCGAGGTCGCTGCGCACGACGGCCCCGTCGCCTCGCCTGTCGTCCGCTTTGCCGGTCTTAAACCCGGGAACAAATAAAGTTATAGCCATTTTGAAAGCCTTTCTCAGCGGACGTTCCAGTAGCCGCTTTTTGCCGTGCCGACGCGCTCGATAAGCTGTTTGGCTCTCAGACTGTCCAGCGCTCTCTGGACCGTTTTCAGACTCTTCCCAATCCTGCCGGACAGCTCTTCTCTTGTCAGATCCGGCCGGTCTTTCAGCAGTTCGTAAACGGCAGCTTCGCTCGGTGTGAAACCGTCCGGCCTGGCACTCCCGGTCTTTTCCCTGTCTGTCCCGCCGGCCGTATCCGTTCCACCGGTCTTATTGAGATCGTTTCTGTAGAACGTAAACGAGAAGCCGAACGGCGTTTTATTGTATCCGATCTTCACTCCCGCTTCTCCGCACGCACCGAACACCCGTCTGAAGCCACTGCCGAACGACTCGATATCGTGACACAGATAAAGAGTTTTCGCGATCAGCTCGTTGCGAAGCACCGACGGAAGATCCTGCCGGACAAAATCTTCGGGAGTCAGCTTCGGCGGAAACTCTCCGGGGTTGTATATCACGACCTTCCCCGGATGAATGTCGATCTCGTGCTGCGAGGCGGATCCGTACTGCGCATGTGCAAAGCTGTTGACGATGATCTCACGGAGAGCGTTCTGCGGGATCTCTGGGATCTCTTTTCTGTACAGGCCGTCGATCTCCGCCCTCCAGCGTATATTTTTGTTGACATAACTCATCGCCTCGTCGGTGAGTCTGAAAACATTGTTTTCCAGACGGCTGATATCCAGAAACGTCAGTTTTTCGTTCGTTGCAAAAACCGCCATTTTAATGACTACGGGTCCGTTGCCTCCGAAAAGTACGTTGCCGGCATTGTTCAGTCTCCCGTTTTTAAGAAGGCCCAGTCTGGAAAGCAGTTTTTCCCCGTCAAACGGATCGGCGGGGAGTCTGCCGCACGCGACCGCTTTCTCATAAAAGGCTTTCAGCGCGTCTTTATCGACATCCTCGAACGAGTACTCTGTTTCCCGACGCTCCCATTTTTCGGAAAGGACCCCTTCCAGCATCATGCTTTTGAGTTCTTCCGGACTGAGTTCCCGGCTCTCGTCCGCTACACGGATATAATACTTTCCGTAAGCCGAGTAAGGTTTATTCGTTCCGTCGAACCTGACTTCAATAATATCTCTTCCGTCGATAGTTATCTTTTCGATCTGCGGATAGATCTGAGGACTGATGCTTTCGAAGATCACTCTGGAGACGTCTCTCAGAGTCGAGTCCACGATCTGAAACCCCTTTACGTCTCCGTTGGGAAGGACCCCAAAATACAGTGTTCCCTTTTCATGCTTATTCAGAATGGCAACTATATCAATAACCGCGTTGTGAAGTTCGCCCGTCGTTTTTTTGAATTCCAGTTCTTCCGTTTCGTGCCCGAAATTGATCATCGCTTTCCCTCCGTATCCCGCAGTCCGATGCCATTATAGCACGATCAGGGACATTTGTCAAAAGAAATGTCCCTGAAAATGTCCAAAATCCCCGAAAATTGTCCACGATCAGTCCACCTGACCAGGTCACCGGCCAGTCCCTCTGACCAGGTCACCGGCCTGTCCCTCTGACCAGGTCACCCGTCAGTCTCTCCTGAACAGGTCCCTCGTGTACACCTTCTCCTTCACGTCGTCCAGCACCGCGTCGTACCTGTTGGCTATGATGCTCCTGCTCAGCCGCTTGAACTCCTCAAGGTCGTTGACGACCCTGCTGCCGAAGAAGGTGCTCCCGTCCTCGAGCGACGGCTCGTATATGATGACGGTGGCCGCCCCCAGTGGATAAGGATACTTTCTATGGAGCGGATTTGTTATGGATTGGCTTTAAGATAATCAGAAAACGTGTTGTAACCCAGTTTCCTGCGCTTTTTCAGCATGTCCTGCCACAATTGCTCTCCGCCGGATTCGTTTATAAACCCTTTATGCAAAGCTTCCTTCAAAATGTCTCCGGTCGTCACATGTTGAAGTCCGAACTCGGAAACGTATACAGCAATATCTCTCAGGTTGTTGCTCGCAAGTATACCGTTCCGTTCTTTAGTCATCGCAATTGCAGCGGCTTCACCGGGACCGATTATCACATGTCCCTTATCCGGTGCAGTTGACAGCTTTCTGTACAGTTTGTATTCTTCCGTACCGGTAATAATACTCACGACACTGGCTTGTCCATTCTCAACCATTGAATCAACCCTGGCCTTGAGATGTGGAATGTATGGGGCTGATAATTCCCTATAGACTTCTGCCGGTATAACGACTCTTCCAGGATATAGCTGTGCCAAAAGGCTTTGATTATTGACCCAAAGGAATGCTGACAGACAGTCCGTATCAAAAAACAGCGGCTCAGTCAATCAGATCACCGCTTTCATCCCCGTTGCCATAGACTAAATCGGCGCGGAAAGCATCCAATAAAAGCTGCTCATATTTACCATCGGAAACAAGGCCACGGGCAAGTAACTGCTCAGCCTGTTTAATGTAATTACCGTAGGTCATGTACTGCATAGCTTCCTGAGAAGGAAGATAAAGATCCGACCTGTAGCCCAGCGATTCCGCCCTGCGGCGTACCTCCTCCTGCAAATAGCTATTTCCTTCATCTTCGCTCAAAAAAGCTGTGTGCATCAACCGATATACGGCCGCCTGATGGCTGACACCAAAGTACTGCTCAATTTGGATTATGTCATCCAGTGTGATATGTGTTTTTAAGTGTTTTTCCGCCAGTCTTTTAGCCATCATAAGCAAGGCGGGTTCCGGCATCAGAAAATACGATGCAAACATGTCCGCAGCTCTTTCGACGTCTTTGCCTGAATCGATCTTCTTTGCACAAACTGAAACCATACTGTCGTCATAATAAAGATGATAAAACTCATGCGCCAATGAAAACCTCTGGCGCCCCAGAGTCATAGCGGAGTTAATTGCAATAACACAATTCCCCTTCTGCCCTTTAATGCACATTCCGCTAAGGTTTTCCCCCAGCGGGTAGTACACAATTGTCAGCCCTTCTATGCTTTGGGCCAATGCAAAGATATCGACAGGCGAATCGCCATCTTCTCCCAGTTTCTTTCGCAGTAATGACGCCTGAGTCATCAGTTCGGCGTAATTGATCACTCTCCCGCCTCCTCCAATTTAGCTCGCATAAACTCAGAGTTAAGAGCGATCCTATTGATTGCCGAAATGGCCTCCATGTCACGAACCGTGAAATCGCTTCCTCTGAAAGCAAAGGAAAGGCTTGAAGTCACCACGGTTTGACTCTCGATCTGCTCCACTGTTACACCAAACAAGGCGGACAGTTTTTCAAGCATATCCGCCGACAGACTTCTCTCACCTTTTTCAATTCTTGCAATCAGGCTTTGGTCTACACCCATGAATTGGGCTAAATTGTTCTGTGTAAAACCGGCATTCTCCCTCAAGGCACGAATGTTCTCTCCTATAATTCTGTTGGTCATTTGGAAACCTCCTTCCAACATTGATTATACATCAGTTTTGTCATAAAATCAAGATTATTTTTGATTTATTTATGACACATCCGGCATAAAGAAAAAGTGTAGGCCCCGCAGAATTGTCTCTTCTTCCTTCAAAAGTTCCACTCTAACACCCATTTTCAATTACCGCCCGGGCTTTTTTGTCCCGTAAACCAGTTGCTTTTTTAATGTGATTGTCACTGATAACAACACACTTGGAGAGTTGCATCAGGAACAGCATTATTTAGAAACTGGCTCTTTAGGTTTCGTTCTTTTGGCTTTTCGCCCTTATAAGAAAACAAAACAATTCTATTAAGGTTAAGACATTTTTTCAAAATCTCGTTCCGAATCAGCATTTGATCCGAGAGCAAACTGTGACCCATAATAACAACTGTCCTAACTCTATCAAACATCAACCCATCCAGAAAACCTTTGTTGATTTGTCTGTCTGTAATGTAGTCTTTAAAATACGGGCTGGAATAATCTTTTACAGTATCTGAAAAATCTGCGTCTCTCATGGCCAGATAAACCAAATATTCTTTCCCTTCGCTTCTGACAATGGGTTCCGCGATCCCTTTTTTCCTTAAAAACCTTCGATAATCAAGCGATTGTCTCAAAAACCGCTTGTTCCTGAATGTCAATTCCGGATCCATTGTCTCGGGTTCTTCAAACCAATCTTCATTCACTAGGTCGTCATAACGACTATCATATCCCACAATAATATCATTCTCTTTGATTGATCCATGGATATAGTAAACGGAATCTGTATAATACTCGGCCGTATTAGTATAATTGAAGTTAACCACCCATGCTCGATCTGAAAAAAACTGCCTAACACTAGGAATGTTTTTCTCTAAACCTTGTTTTTCCTGTAATGACAGATAACCAATAAGCTCATTTGAAAAGCGAGAGAATGCACCCTCAATTTCATTAACACAATCAGACCAGCTGTTCCATTTAATCCCTTCAAATCTCTTATAAAACCAAAAAGGGTCATTCGAGCAAAAAACATAGTTCGTCAACTCTTCCATGAAGCGTTCAAAATTATACCAGTTTTTTACGAAAGGAAACCTCATAGAATAGAAGACATCGTAATACTTTTTTATCTCTTTTCCACACCCCGCTTTGATAAAATCTTTGAACGAAGTTTTTAAACCATGAGCCAAATCAAATCCGTTTCCAATAATTACAATTGTATCTTTGTCTACGTCCATATTGACCCCACAACAACTTTCTATTTCTATTTCTATGTCCAAATACTGAGTGGATTTACTTCGAGAATATCACTTGGCGGAATCTGCACTCCATTTTTCAATAAAAGGATATTCTCACTGGATCCATTTAACGCTTCGTTATAAGCCATCACTACATATGCCATTACTTTTTCAGCTTCTGATGCATCATCATCATACGGATAGCAGATATTCTTTCCACTGACTTTAGCGACAACCTCGTATGCCGAATGTGTCCGCTCCCATTCATCCGAAAGCCTTGTTTTCAAAAGCTCATCAAGATCCCATAATATTTCCGGGCGTCTGTGTACCTGTCCACCATAAGGACTGCGATCCCACACAGAGAGAAATCCACATGTGGTATAGTCGTAGTAGAATTTTCTTCCAACGGACCAGCATTTGTATTCTATTGACTCATGATTCCACGGACATTTACTGAAATAAATATCGTACTCATTACCACAATATATCAGTATAGCTTTTTCTATATCAATTGTAACGCCATGGCTATCAAGAAAACGCCTAAGCTCTGAATCTCCACATTCATACGCTCTTTTTAAATCAAGAATTCCATTGCGCCTTATAGAAGCGCAACCATCTGCGCTTGTCGTAACATGAAAATAGACAAATTCCCAGTCCAAATATGATTTTGGTAGTTGCCTCGTTCCATACTCTTCTATCATAGCTTCAACAAAATAATCTTGAAGCTCATAATCACGTTCACGATGTATGTTTTCTTCCCATACTCCGACTGGTATGCCAGTGATTCGCAATAGTGTTTGTTGCGCTGCGCGCTCTGTATGAATATCAAACAGCATTACTTTACCTCGCTTGTCATGAGGTGATAAAGCCCCTCAATCTCATCCACTCGTTCTGTATACATCGCCTCATTAAGAACGCTGAACTGTGTATCCAGATATATCTTGTTAACACTTTCTCCGTCTTCAACACCGAATGTATCATAATCTACAGTTGCTAAAATAACCTGCGGTAAGGATGAGATTCGCGCTATCATATTGAGAATTTCCTTGCTACTGCTAACGCTGGACTCCTTTTCACGAGGTGAATCTACTACGAACGGAAAACGAATCACAGAGCTATTCATCACAGCCATTGTCTGAAAGAGTGCATTATACTGTGACAGGATAATCTTGGGAAGTAAAGACCCCTGTGCATTTAGAGCCTTGAGCAACTTAATCTTTCCATCATATTCCTGCGTCCACGCACTTAGGGCTATTATGTTTTGTTTTACAAATCCAATATATGTCTGCTCTATTTCTTTCTTGTCCGGAACCTTCTGTAATTCTTTATTGATATCCTTGATCTCATCTTCGCAGTCGCTTTGTTTGATTCTATTCTCCGCAAGCTCAAGAGAATACTTCCGAACAGTGTCCTTTAATCCTCGATGGCGAAGATAAGCATCGTAGGCATCCTGTGTTTCGTCGTATACCTTTTCCAGCTCTTTCAGCTTCGCCATCAGTTCGACATACCGTTCTTCTTGTGTCTTTAGCTCCGCTCTGATATTGTTGACAATCAGCTCTATCTGAGCGCGAAGATATTCGGCGTTTGACTGGTTGTAATTGCTTCTTACCAAATCATAGAGTTCATCATCAAATTCATAACCGCATTGTGGGCACACATGCCTTGCCTTTTTCTCTGCCTCACCAGGAATTTGAATTTGCTGAAATTGCTTAATGATATCAAGTTGATTTTCATGCTGCTGTAAGGCTGTATTAAGCTCTTGGATTGTATTTCTTACATGACCTATCTCCTGAACGAGCGCTTCTATTTCTTTCTTTGGTGTGGCTAAATGCCGCTCCAGTTCTTCTTCATTGTCAGCAGGAATTATATTATTTAATTCCTCTGTAAGAGCTTTTACCGTAATAACAAGTCGTTGCTCCTGCTCCTGCAATTCCTTAATCTCATCCTTGAGCCTGTCTTTCTTCGCCTGAAGCTCAATCCGCGATTTTGTATAAAGGCCGAGGTGGAAATACAGCGATTTTGCTCTTTCCGGCTTTGCGAACTGATCCATTCGCTCAAAGCTGTCATATAGCTCATTCCAGCCTTTATCTTGATCAATATAATATGGCATAAAAGTAAATGCTGGTGGAGCCTGTACAACTTTCTTGTTTTCACCTTTCTCAGCCAAGTAGACTGAAAAGTCAAAAATCTCCGCTAACTTCGGAGCCAACTGCCTTGTTACAGAATCACTTAAGAGAATAAGCTCAGTTCCCTTCAGAATCGCAAACTTCTTTATAAACCGAACAACCCGGTATTCTGTACCATCAACATCGATGGTCACAGCTGTGATCTTCGTATCCTTGTCCCAACGTGCATCAAAATGAACCTCTGCCCCTAGAGTATCATACAGAGACTTGATGACCGATGACTTGCCTACATGATTCTCTGCGCTGGTAATAACATTAAGACCTTTCTCAAAGGGAATAAAACGGGCAGTATGCTTCTGTACATCAGCGATTAAGATGTTTTTGAAAAACAAACTGCTCATGGCTGCGCCCTCCTCGATTCATTTATCAGCAAACAGATTGTCAGGACCGCAATATAGTCCGCATTATAAATCGTCCTCAGTAGCGGAACCTTCTCATGAACACCATTTCCTATTGCCTGCCCATATTCCCAAGGTGTACAGTTTCCGTCAAATGGGGTCCTATTCATTTCCTCCAAAGTTGCATTGTAGAGAGTTGGAAAGGATTCATCGGTTTTCTTATTACTGTCCGTAAGAATCTGTACATAGGGGAGGCTAAGTGTTGTATACATTTCCGGCCCAACTCCAGAGATCTTTTGAACCTCCTCAAATGTGGGCAACGAAAGCATTATCGCTTTGTCGACAATGCGGGTAAGATCTGTCTTCGTGAATCCTTTGTGCTTTCTGACTTCGTCCAGTGTAGCATCCTCGGGTACATGTTCATATTCTTGGCGCTTTGTTAGAAGGTCAATGAGTGAACTATAGATTCCCTTAACGGTATCTACAGTTATCCGAGGATATTTCCCGTACAGGAAATCCTGTACTTCCTTCTCAACAATATCTTTATGACGTTCAATCGTCAGGGTCGTGTGGAGATGAGCAAATTTGGATAAATCAACATCATCGATAGTTATGCCATGCTTCTTTGCAATGTCAGCTCTGATTCTATCTTGAATAGATTGATGCAACTTTATGAGAGCTGTACGATCAGCACTCAATTTGCTCGTCCTATTGAGTTTCCGCCCTTTTTCGCTTACGAGTGTGTATTTGATTTCCAGAGGAGTATTTGTAATCAGCCCCAGTTCTTTTACGAGCCACCCTTCTGGTCTGTTTAACTGAGAATATAATTTTGCCAGCCAGTCTTCAGAAATTGCGGAATCGATAGTGATCATATCCTCGCTGGTCTTCATCTGATAATAGCTCACAGCAAGAGGCTCCGAATCAAGATCGAAAAGAGTTATGTCATCATAATGATCGAGGATCAAGAGATAATTCAGGCTATCGTATAACTCAATCGCCATGTGCAAGGTTTGGCTTACCTGCATATCGAGCCGATTATAGGAACGACTGCCTGCGGCTGTGTCCACTTTGACTATTTTGGTTTTCTTTGCCACTGGCTGCCCTCCTTCCTTGTTGTTTTTCTATATGCGCACTGTATGAATACGGCGGCGGTGTTGAACACCTCGGCCGTTGTGAATTGAACACCCTCGTCGCTGTAAACTGAACAGTACCGTCGCTCGAAACTGTACACCTTCTATCCTGGATTCCCGAAACACATAACTATGCAGCATAACACTACTGAATCTCCGGAGTTGCCAGGAGCGGCGTGACCCCGAGATCTCTGTATAATTGTTCCTGCTTTTTAAGTACTTCGCCTTGAATTGGCGCTTTTCCGGGCTCTGTAAAGCATTCTATGACGTCGAGTTCATCCAGAAGTTCATGCATCGTATACTTTGAAAACAGACCGGCTTCTTCCATCTGTTTTTTGATGTAGGAAAGGAAAATAAGTGCAACAAATTCAACAAACAGCTTTCCTTCCAGAGAACTCTCAGAAGAAGTTAATGTTCTTCTGAGATTCAGACGCTCCTTTATGTTCCAAAAGGCCTTTTCGACAACGTCACGCATACGGTACAGGCGCAGAGCTGTCACAGGATCTTTCACTTCATTGCTGATCAGAACAAAGAAGCCGTATCTTTCCCGCGCCGCATCGATTACTTTCTGGTTGTATGAAAGTGAAATGCCGCGTTTCGGTGTCTCCTTGATAAAGAAGTACTTTCTGTAATCCGGCTCATGCTCGGGAACACGTTTCCCGGACAGCAACTCCGCCTTGAGCGTATCCAGTTTCCGGTTGAGTGCCTTCCCGTCGTCAGAACACTTGTCGGGGTTGAAGTAAAGATGCAGGTACAAGCGTCGTTCTCCGCGGACCGTGTCGCCCTTGTAAGGCCGTTCCTGCTCGTAGTCCCAGGTTACAGTCTTGCTGAATACGTACAGTTCGAGGTCGCTGTTGTAGTGTTCATAATGATCCTTACGGGATCCGATCTCTCCGATATAGTTCTTTACAAAGCTGAGTGCGGTAGTCGCACCGCACAGAAACTTCAGATGCTCCTTATACAGAGCATTGATGTTGCCGCTGCTGTAAAAGCCCCGGTCCATGACGAGTTTGACATTTTCATAGCCTAAGACGTCAAGCTCCCGGATAAGTTCACGAATCGTTTTGACATCAGGGATGTTTCCGGCCAGCTTCCGATAGTAGAACGGAAGCCCGCTCTCCTCGCCGAACAGAAGAGCCAGATTGATCTGAGGCAGACTTTCACCATCCTTGTTTTTGCCGTATTTTACCTGGTTCATTGTTTCCGAATAACTGGAGACGGAAGTGCTGTCATATGCCCAGTATTCCTTTTCCGCGCGGCGTTTCCCCTGCAGACGGAAAAAGCGCATCTTTTCCTCTTCAGTTATGGACTGGAAGATCTCGGTACTCCTTTGAGAAGGAATGTCTTCTCCATACGGATGCCGGTGCAGTTTGGACCACTTTTTGAATCTGAACATCGGATTCCGGTCTTCCAGGATCAGGTAATATGCAATCGAAAGAATCTGTTTATATGTTGCCGGGAAGCAGGTCTTAAGGTCAGCCAATACTCCGGTTTTTGCCCCGATCTGATCAAACAAGTAGGTGGCACCGAAGAAAAGGCGTTCTGTATGAACAACTGGCGCAGGGCCTCTTTTGGCGGGAGTATCCAGATTCTGCTGGTCACGTCGCTTTCCGCGGCCGTCGGTTGGAACGATTTCTCCGTTTTCGGGATTCAAACGTCCAATCAATTTCCTTTTGGCACGCGGCTGCTGCTTTTCTTTGTCCCAATATGACGTAGACTCATAAACATAAGTGATTCCGCTGCGTTTGTCCAGCTGTTTGATGATTGCCATGTGACCGCACCTCCTAGTTATGTATCATTATAACACATAACTAGCAAGAATGCAACCATAAATCTTCTTTTTTCAGCGTTTTTCCAGTATTTACCCTTGATTTCAGCAGCTTTTCCCCTTGTTCCTAGTTAGGAGTTGCGGGAATCTAGGTTCTATGACATGCTTGGATAATTGTTTTTTGCAACACGAGAGGATAATGTAACGCTGATGAGCATTTTTGGCGTCCAAAACTAGGTTTTGTGGGAGAGAAATATCATACACCGCACTCAGCAGAGAATCGTTCTTCTGATTTGGTACGACATAGAGCATCACTCTTCCCGGAAAACCTAGTTGGCGTTAAACCTCGGGTTCGGGCTGAGCCCGATGAGCCGAAGGCTCTTGGATGATATAGCTGTTCATCCTCTCCGCCGATACTGTCCAGTTTTTAGCGTCGCAACTGTTCAACTCGTGCGGCCAGGGTGTTCAGTTTGGTGCGACGTATTCACCCGCCGCCTTTACGCAGCTCGGCTTCGAGGAACGCATTGCCCTCATTGTTGACGCAGAATGGAACCGCCGTCAGGCGAACAAACTGAAAAGATACATCAATACGGCGAGGTTTGCCGCTCCCGGCGCGGCTGTCGAAGATATTGAGTATTTCGAGGACAGGCATCTCGACAAGGCGCAGATGCTTCGGCTCGCAACCTGTAAATACATTGACGACGGGCGCCATATCATTCTTCGCGGCGCTTCGGGCAACGGCAAAACGTATATCGCCTGTGCACTCGGAAACGCGGCGTGCAGGAAGTTCAAGTCGGTCAGATATATTCGTATGCCGGAACTGCTTGACGAACTCAGCGTGGCTAAAGCCTGCGGTGAGTTCAAGAAAGCCGTCAAAAAATACCAGCAGGTAGATCTTCTCATTCTGGACGAATGGCTTATCCGGTATCTGTCTCCCGACGAGGCGTACAATCTTCTTGAAATCATCGAGGCTCGCTGCACCCATGGCTCTACAATTTTTTGTACGCAGTTTGAAACCGACGGATGGTACAGGCGAATCAATTCCGATCCGAAAAATGACAGCCCGATTTCAGAGGCGATTATGGACAGGATCGTTCATAACGCCTACAATATCCTGATCGACGGCGAAAAATCCATGCGTGAGCGTCACGGTCTCGCGGCGGAAGGCGAGGAACTCGTATGACGCTTACCGAAAAGGATCTGAATCGGGGCTCTGCCCCGAACCCCGGAGTTTAACGCTTTAGAGGTTTCCGGGAAGAATGGTAAAATGTTTCAATCAACAAAAAAAGAAGAGCGACCCCTGGCATGGCATCACTCTTCCCGCTAACCCCGTATCCGGCGCTCGTGTCGGTCTCCACCGGCGCACTATCCTCCGTTACGGCTAAAGCATATTTATGATACCATATTACATGTGGTTTTGTCAATCGGTTTACTGCGGCTATTTCGCCGTTGAGGTGTGGCTAAAACTCCGTTGAGGTGCGGCTATTTGACCGTGCAGGTGTGGCTTTCAGCCCGTTATTTACACAGCGCTAGATTATTATCGTTTTTTCCTGTCCGGGCCATCACTTTTCCCCCTCGGTTTCGTCATGCTTTTCATTTCTCTGGCGCTGCCGTCTTTTTATTATGTTCAGCAACCGAATTCTGTCCAGTCGCCGCGGTGTATTATCATAGATGTCTTTATAGTCAATCTTCGTGGATATCCACCGTCCGTTTTTGGTAATGCTGTGTCCATCCAAAAGATGGAGAAAAAAGGACGCATTCAACACAACCGTCAAAGCATTGGAAACACCAGAGCCAATATGATTGTGTTGGTAAAGATTTCTGACGCCTTGGAAGAATCCCATCAGCATATATCGAATTCCATCTTGCTCGTTTTTCTCGGATTCGGTCTTTAGATCATTGATCGCAATCAATGGCTGTTTTGTGATTTCTCCCGTCTGCTTGTCCACCTCATACTTTAGGGCTTTCGAAGCTAAATCGAATCCGTGTAAATCTAAGCCGGATTTCTTTCGCAACACAGACTCTACAACAACAAATGCCTCCCGAGCGGCAGATTCAAACTCCGATTTAAGAATCAGCCGTTCCGCATTCTGGAGCTTTGGATGAACATGATAGATTTCAAAGAAGTCTTCGATTTTCTTGCGAGTGTATGGCATTAAACTCCCACAGACAGGACAATAAGGGAAATCATAGTAGTCAAATCCGTATGTATGATCTCTATTCTCCCCAAGAACCTTTTTCCGAGGAGGAAGCTTGCATCCATTCGGACACGAAAACTTCTTTGTTCGCATATTACGCCTCCGTGTTTTTCAGTGCCTTTAACTCATTTACTACACTCTGGAGCAGATCGACTGCCTCTTCCAGTTGGGCGATGGCCTCTTCGCCGCTCTCGATAGGGTCTGGCAGCTCGTCGTAATCCTTGATAGAATCATCCCGGATGAGGCCCAAGTCAAGGCTGTCCTCACGCTTTTCAATCTCCTCACGGGTGAACTTGCTCCACCGCTCGCCGGTACGTTTGGCGGGATCGTTGTAACCGACGATAAACTCCTCAAAATCGCTCTTGCGGAGAGGCCGGGTCTTGCCAAAACCCTCCTGATTGGTGCGCAGGTCATAGAAAGCCACTTCCTTGGTGTTGCCCTTTCCCGAAGTGCCACGGGTAAAGAACAGCACATTTGTCTTGACGCCCTGCGCATAGAAAATACCGGTTGGCAGACGGAGAATAGTGTGCAGATTGCAGAAGTTCATCAGTTCCCTACGCACGCTGGTACAGTCACCGCCTGCAAACAGCACGTTATCCGGCATCACGACGGCGCAACGGGCATTTCCGTCCGCTTTCAAGCTTCGATAAATCAACTGCAGGAAGTTCAGCTGCTTGTTGGAGGTCTGGAAGGAGATATCGTCACGGGTGGGGCGCTCACCGCCCTTTTTGGTGCCGAAGGGAGGATTGGTCAGCACTACGTCGAATTCCTTGAACTGAATACGTCGCAGTAAACTGAACACTTCGGCCGCACGGATTGAACAGTTGCGACGCTGAAAATTGAACACCTTCGTCGCTCAAAACTGAACAGTCGCGGCGGAGCGGTTGAACAGT
>JAEEGG010018569.1_pt1 | contig 14113 bp, 10 predicted proteins | sample 9134161 | NCBI WGS metagenome assembly JAEEGG01 (sample SAMN16246543, study PRJNA631951) | gut metagenome | biome: gut microbiome; feature: rumen; material: CR-attached | host: Bos | place: Iran: Karaj | collected 2018-10 | reverse complement strand
AAGTCCAGCAGCAGGAGCCTTTGGCTCTTGCTGCCTGAGTTTTTGTTTCGTCTGAGGTTTAAATATTGTATAGACCTTTCTATAGATAATTAAAACAACGCCCTTTGGAACGCATCAATAATCAACTTTTCAAAAACAAAGATAAAACTGAAAAACCATGAAAATTGAAAACTTAGACAAATTCCTACAAGAGATTGGCCACGCACCTCTATTGAGTGCAGACCAGGAATTGGAACTACTCAAAGCCATTCGTGAAAAAGGCTCTGACTGCTACGAGATGGAACAGCTGAGCCAATCGAGCATGAGGTTTATGGTTGCCTTGGCGGTACAATATAAGAATTGTGGGCTGAAACTGGAAGAACTGATTCCTACCGGTGTTGAAGGTTTGGGAAAAGCTGCACTGAGCTACGACTTCGACAGCGACATCCCTTTCATCAAATATGCTGTTCCGTTGATGCGGAAGTGCTTGGAGGAGGCTGTTGCGAAGAAATAGTCGGTGCATCATATCATATTCCCACCAAAAAAGCAAAAAAAGATGCTAATTTGTATTTTTGATAAAAAACAGCTTATATTTGCAGACAAAATTAGTTTAACCATAAAAACCTCGCGATGTAAAGGTTAATCGTTTTGACAAATGAAATTTTTACTATATTTGCTTACTAAAGATTCAAAATTCTGTAATGGTCGTTTTAGTCAATATCCACACGAAAAAGATTACGCTGAAGGTAATCTGATTAATAACATGTATGAGGTAGGCCTTTTAGGCCTTTATGAGAAAAGTGAATTGAAATTTGAAAAGATTTATGATGATTTTTTGGGGTCTGTAAATTCACAAGGCGGGCAAAAAGAGGCCAAAAGTGTTGAAGTCTCCGAAGAAAGAAAATGTCGTTTAGAAAAAATGTCTGAGGATGAGTTCGAAGAGTTGAAAAAGAGACTTGTGAAAAACTGTCCCAAAAAGAAGGATTGCCATAGTTGTAGTATTGATAAAGGAGATTGCCCTTTGTTGAATCCTTGGAAGAAAGAAGGTGATGGATATTGGCATTCGTATTCATTATTGGGCGAATATCTGCCAGACTTGAAAAAAGTTGTACTATACGTGAATAACATTGACGATGCTTGTGGGAAACCGACATATAACGGCGTATTATCTACTTACATTCACGAATTGTTCCACGCCTATTTCCATTATGTCACTGAGCAAAAAAAAGCGAAGCATAATTACATCAGGGAAGTAGAAGAGGCTATAACTGAATTTAGCTCTTTGGCGTTTCTTAGGGTGAAGAAAAAATCAGATGATGATAAATGGTCAGAAATTTTTGAATGGACAAAGAAATCTATTGGCGAAAAGCAAAAAACCGTTGGCGACCTCCCCGCCTATGGCTTTGGGCGCTATCTTTTTGACAACATTCCAGAAGACGAGGCTTTTGAATGGATTAACAAATATGCTGAAAGGCTCGGATATATAGATGAGGAAGACGAACTTGTGAAACAATACAAGCAGATGGTTTGCCCCTGCTATCCTTCAGAGCCTGACCAGTGCATGGAACTTTTGAGAAAAATATTGTTTGAAACCAGTAATAAACCAATACAACCTCGTAAAGTTAAAAAGCCTGCTGATGGCACGGATAGTTTGGTCTTGGTTGATTACAAACCTGCTTATGATTCTTTTGGTTGGAAGGGCGAGATTCATATCGAGTACGATCGCTGCACAGATGAATTCAACTATTGTAATGGATTTATGGGGAGATGGGATTTGTCTGCCGAAGACATTGCTAGGATAAAAGCGTTCTTGCAGGATGAAAACAATCTCCGTGACTTCTTTGACGATAGGAAGGCCTATAGTATGGAAGAAGCGATAAGAACGGAGCATTACAGGGCATATACGCTTCATATCAAATGGAAGGGAAAGGATAAGACTATAAGTGTTGGCTTTGGTTCAACGATTCCATTTAAACATCCGTTCTATTAGTTTCATCCCGGCCTCACGGTGAATCTGCTTAATAACAGCGACCATATTGTTGACCTCATTGAGCCCTTCCGCCAAAAGATGGTTTATCTGCCCGAGATGAACGGCTCGTTCAGCATCAAGGATATGCTGCCCGCTGAAGTCAAAGCCAGTCACGAAGCCCTGCTCACTTATTGCGATCTTGATATATGGGCCATGGTGAAAGTGTGGAAAACTGATGGAAATGGCAAAATAATAAAGCCCGTTTTTGAAATTTCGGCAAAATGTTTCTATATTATGCTGTAACCAAATAAAAACAGCATTAATATGAACACAACCATCAAGACTAACTCCGAAAAGCAACTCACCCAAATCCGTCGTTTCGTCAAGAGAAACAACATTTACAGCACCATTACCGAGGAAAACAACCTCTACACCATCAAACTCATTGGCCTCAAAGCCTCAGAAATCGAAAAGTTCATCAAAGACTTCATCAAAACCAATAACCTTACCAAAGTCAAGCAGCAAGAGTCTGAGGCTCTTGCTGCCTAATGCTACTGTACATGGAACATGTGGTTTTATTTGGTGTAAGCCTTTTCAAAGTGGGCGATACAGCCTATTACCGTTCGCCTGAGTCGAGATATGCCATTAGGAAGGCGAAGGTCGTGAAGGTGGAGGAGAGGCATCGTCGTATTGATAGAAATATCTTCATCCCGTATGATATGCTCACCTTGGAAAACGGCATCGTGGTAAACGCGTCGGCGGCATTTACCTCTCGAAAAAAGGCAGAAGCATTCCTCATCACTGAGCTCAAGACACGTCTGGCGTTCCAACAAGTGGAACTGGCCAACCTGCAGCATGAGATGGCTTACGAGAAGGCCGTGCTCGAAAGGTTGGAGAAAGTGAACAAAGACGGAAGTCTTTCCGTTTAAAGGCATGTTTCTGCACTTGGAAAAATGTCAATATTTCAAAGGTGGAATGAAAATTCCACCTTTTTTCTTATTTTTGCGCCCTATTAATTTAGGAGTATCCCGCCATGCGCAAACTATATCTTATCCTTCTGTTTTTGGTTTTGGCTATGCCTTCTCGGGCGGCCTACCTCCTCATTCCCATGGACAACACCCAGACCAACCACCTGAAAGCCTACGGCGTGGCCTATTGGGTGCTGCAACGCGAGGTGGAGATCAGCTGGCTGCTGAACTATAGGGGAGGGAGTTACCTGATTCCTTACCATGACATGTTTGAGCGTGAGTGCAAGATGCGTAACGTGTCGTACAACGTCATCGCTGATGCACAAGCCGACGCCATCCTTGCTGAAATTGCCGACCCTGGCGTGAACATGGATGAGATGAAACTGCAAAAGGTGCCACGCATCGCGGTCTATGCGCCAAAAAACAACCTGCCTTGGGACGATGCCGTCACCCTCGTGCTGACCTACGCCGAGATTCCTTACGATGTGGTCTACGATGATGAAGTGCTACAAGGTGTGTTGCCAACTTACGATTGGCTCCACCTTCACCACGAAGACTTCACGGGACAGTACGGCAAGTTCTGGGCACGCTACCGCAATTATCCATGGTACCAAGAGGATGTGCGTATGCAGGAAGCCACGGCACAGCGATGGGGCTTCAGCAAGGTGTCGCAACTGAAACTCGCGGTAGTGAAGAAGATCCGTGAGTTTGTGGCAGGCGGCGGTTATATGTTCTCCATGTGTTCCGCGCCCGACAGTTTCGATATTGCTCTTGCCGCCGACGGCCTCGACATCTGCGACTATATGTTCGACGGCGACCCCATACGCAGCGGCGACCCGCAACGACTCAACTACGACAACTGCTTCGCTTTCACCGATTTCTCGGTGTCGAACAACCCGCAGGAATACGAAGTCTCCAATATTGATGTCACCCAAGGCCGTTCGCGTCTGGTGAACGAGCAGAACGATTATTTCCTGCTCTTCGACTTCTCGGCCAAGTGGGATCCTGTCCCGACCATGCTCACCCAATGCCACGAACGCTTGGTGAAAGGCTTTATGGGACAGACCACCGCCTTCAATAAAAACTATGTGAAGCCTTCCGTTGTCGTTTTGGGCGACAATGGCGCGTTGAATGAGGACCGATACATCCACGGCAATTTTGGCAACGGTTTCTGGACCTTCCTTGGTGGCCACGACCCAGAGGACTACCAGCACATCGTTGGGGACCCACCTACTGAGCTTGACATGCACCCCAATTCGCCGGGCTATCGACTCATTTTGAATAATATTTTGTTTCCTGCAGCAAAGAAAAAGGAACAGAAAACCTGAAAATGTGTATATTTGCCGCTTTAAACTGAATTAAATCGTAAAAATCATAGACTATGAAAAGAAAGCTACTCGTTATCCTCGCCCTGCTTTTGGGCATCGCAACTCTTCAAGCCAAACCCGTGGATGTGGCTAAGGCACAACGTCTGGGACTGAGTTTTGCCCAGCATAAGGCCTTGTTTGCCAAAAACATGGTGCAAGACTTGCAACTGGCATACACGTACCGCGCCGACAACGGCATGGCGACCATGTATGTCTTCAACTTCGATGGAGGTTATGTCATTGTGGCTGCCGATGACAGTTCATCGCCCATCCTCGGCTATTCCGACGAAGGCAATTTCATCTATGAAAACGCTCCCGATGGATTACGTTTCATGCTGGATGAAATCTCAAGAGGTATTGTCACAGTGGTTGAACAAGGCCGCCCTGTTTCGAACGACATTGTCTCACGATGGAAGAACCTTGAGGCATATGGTTATTTGCATGCAGATAAGGGCCTTCCTGTTGTTGAACCTTTGATTCAACAGCGTTGGGATCAAGGCACGCCGTTCAACTTGTATGTCCCCAGCGGTTGCCCGACAGGTTGCGTGGCCACGGCCATGGCGCAAATCATGAAGTATTGGGAATGGCCAGTGAAGGGAACAGGTGAACACAGCTATTACGCTCCTCTTTATGGTCAGCAATATGCCAATTTCGGGGCCACCACATACGATTGGGCCAATATGATTGATTACTATGGCAATGGTTCGAGTCAGGAGGAGAGAGAGGCAGTTGCGACGTTGATGTACCATTGTGGCGTATCAGTCGACATGAACTATGAACCGAGCGGCAGTGGAGCCTATTCAGGAGACGTTCCTGGAGCCATTAGCACCTATTTTTCTTATACCGACAGGTCTGCTTTCATTTCTAAGGGTGGCAACTACGATGAATGGATAACCCTTCTTAAGTCGAACATTGACCAACGTTTCCCGATTTATTATTCAGGCCATGGTGATGACGGTGGACATGCCTTCATTTGTGACGGTTACGATGTTGACGGTCTGTTCCACTTCAACTTTGGTTGGGGCGGTTCCTACAACAATTACCTCCTTATCGATGGAGAGAACTTCGAATACTCGGGCAGCCAAGGTGTTGTCGTGGATTTTGTTCCCGACTATATCTTCAATGCCATGCCACAAGCTCCTGCAAATCTTGAAGTGACCATCGACAGTGATGTCTCGCTGATAGGCCATCTCACATGGACCAATCCTACCAAGGCTGAAACGGGTGAGCCTTTGACCAATATTGACAAGGTTCTCGTTTTACGTAATGGCTTTGTAGTCCACGAAATCGAAAATGTCCAGCCAGGACAATCCATGACGTGCGATGATGAGGTTCCTTTCTTCGACCAGTACGACTATGCTGTCCTGGCAATAAGTGGAACGTCGTATGGTCGCACAGCCCATACCAAGGCTGTCTTTGGTCCTTACTGCGAATGGACGGTTATCATGACATCATCTGATTTCCACGGATGGAACGGCGGCGGCATTACAGTGCAGAATGCTGCAGGTTCTTATATCGACTTTTTGACCACAAACACATCGGCTGCCCAGTTGCAAAGGTTCCAAATGGCTCTTGGCAACAATAACCTTTACTGGACAGAGCCCGCTACCTCCATCAGCAATATCTCCTTCAAGGTGAAGGATCCTCAGAATCAAGTGGTTTATGAATACAATGGCCCTTCGTCTGAATTGGATGCTGGCTTGCTACGCACCTTGAACAATTCTTGTGGCAACGAAAACACTTGTGAGGCGCCTTATAATTTGAGGGCTACGGTCGACCCTGATAACAACCAGACCATTGTCCTCACTTGGGATAGTGACCATGATCCTGAATTTGGCTATTGCATCTATCGCGATGGTTTCCTGTTCAACATGGCGCATGAGCTTCGCTATGTTGATGAAAACACTGACATCGGTGGGCATTGTTACTATGTGACTGCCCTATGCAATGGCGGTGAGACGGCCAACTCCAACGAGTATTGTGCCACGTCAGGCGAGGGCTGCGAGCCTCCGAAGGATTTATACTATAATTACAATGGAAATGCTCTGCAATTGAATTGGTCGGCCACTGGAAACAGTTCTGTTTCGGGTTATATTGCCTACCGCAAGACTGCTGACACACCATATAAACGCATTAAGCTGACTTCAGCCAACGTAACTTCCTTCAGGGACCAAAGCGCTGTTCCTGGCACAGAATACCAATATGTTGTTGAGGCTTATTATATGGCTATTGACTGCTCCTCGGCCTATGCCAACGACCTTTTTGACAGCGAGAAGTTCTTCATCGATGTGGACTGGTCGAATACGCCCAAGGATTTGCAAGCCGAGTTGGTTGAAGAGGAGGAAACCTATCAGGTCAACTTGCGCTGGAAACCTGCCTACCAAGCAACAGCATACGATATCATGCGTAATGGCGAGAAGATCGGTGAAGTGAATGGTGTCGTTTTTGAGGATGATAATCTGGAGTTAGGCGCATCCTATTGCTATCAAATCGTTGCCCATGGCGAAGAATTTGAGTCCACTACCAACGAGGCTTGTGTTGCCATACCTGCTCCTGTCTTGCCTTGCTCAGTACCGTCGAATTTGCGTAGGGAAGAACCGTGGGGGATGGCACATATTGCTTGGGATGCTCCCGAAGACCGTGTGCCAGATAGCTACACCGTTGTCATCATCAATCATCAGCTTAACGACACCACGGAGGTGACGGGTTTGACAGAACTGTTTTATGAAGAGGCTATCGCAATCGACATAACCGACAAATCCTATAAGGTGAAAGCTGTGTATGAGGAATGTGAGTCCGAGTTTGCCTTGAACGCCAACGGTGAGGATTTCATCCGTGTCACCAATCTTTCCGTCGATGAGTGTCAGATGAATGTGAAGCTCTATCCCAATCCCACTTCGGGTCAGCTGAACATAGTAGCTGTGGATATGACATTGGTCAGCGTGTATGACCTTGTAGGTCAATGTGTCATGCAGATGTCTGCCAAAGACGGTCAAGCGACTCTTGATATGAGCCACTTGCAAAACGGCATCTATTTTGTCAAGGTGAATACCGACAACGGTTCGGCTGTACAACGTGTTGTAAAAATGTAAATTATAATAATTCAATAAATTAATTTTCTACTAAAGATGAAGAAATCATTATCTGTTATGCTGATGTTGGCCTTGTTTGTGGGTCAACTCATCGCATCACCTGTCGACGTGAACACTGCCCGTCAGTTGAGCTTGAAGTATGTGCAGGGAAATGCTATCAAAAAAGTGGCTAATCTTGACTTGGCCTATACCCAAACGACTGAAAGCGGAGCCAATGCCTTATATGTCTTCAATTTTGAAGGCGGATACATGATTATGGCTGCCGATGACGTGGCTCAACCAATTTTGGCTTTCGGCGAAGAAGGTTGCTTCGATGCCAACAACATCCCTGACGGTTTGGCCTATTACCTCCGCCACTATGCCCGCCAAATTGAGTATGCCGTGACTAACAACATGACTGCTGATCCCGAGATTGCCGAGCAATGGGAACAAATCAGAAGGGATGGTGTCATTAGGGGCGAACGCAGCATGCGCGGCGATGTGGCTCCCTTGATTTCGACTAACTGGAACCAAGACCATCCTTTCAACTACTATTGCCCTATGGGTCATGGTGGTCCTAACGGACGTGCCTACGCGGGTTGTGTGGCCACAGCCATGTCAATGGTAATGAAGAGGTGGAACTGGCCCGACCATGGTCAAGGTTCACACAGCTATACGCCTTCGGGCTATGCCACACAGTCGGTTGACTTCGAGAACACATATTATCAATGGGACAACATGCCAAACAGTGTGAATAATAGTAACTATCAGGCTGTTGCCTTGTTGATGTATCATTGCGGTGTGGCCGTTGATATGCAATATGGCGCTGATGGCTCGGGAGCCCATTCGCAGGATGTGCCCGATGCCATCTTCAATTATTTCCGTTACACCAAAAATGCCAATCGCTTGGATCGCGACCTTTATACCAGAAATGAATGGGAAGAAATATTGATTTCCAATTTGCAGGAAGGCTTCCCCATGTATTATTCAGGAGCGGAAGGCAATTCGGGCCACGCATTTGTTTGCTGCGGTTATCGTGAGAGCGACCGTAAGTTCTATTTCAACTGGGGTTGGAGCGGTTTCAACAACAACTATTTTGCTATTGACGCTTTGAATACTTATTCAGGTAATTTCAATGATTACCAAGGTGTTATTATTGACATGATTCCAGATTATGTCTACGACGGTCTCATTCCCGCTGTCACCGACCTTGAAGTTGTTGCAGAAAATGCCCATTCAAATGTGGGTGTGGTCAGCTGGACCAATCCTACTACATCATTAGATGGTACCACTTTGGAAAACATTGAGCAAGTGGTCCTGCTTCGTAACGATCAGGAAATCTTTAGCCAAGCCAATGTGGTTCCTGGTGAGGTCATGACTTTCGAAGACAATGTGCCTGATTACGACTGTTACAACTATCGCATCTATTTCATTTCCAATGGCACCAAAGGCCGTTCAGCTGAGTTCAAGTATCAATATGGTCCCACCTGTACTTGGAAGGTCGTTGGGCAAACAACCAACTTCCAAGGATGGAACGGCGGTAAGATTCAGGTGAAGAACAGATTTGGCTCGGTCATTAAGGAAGTCACTATGACTGGCTCGACGCCTATCAGCCAACAAATTGCCATGCCTGAAGGCAATGTCACCTTCAATTGGGTGGCTCCTAATTCGACTGTCAGTAACATGACCATCAACATCAAAAACTCATCTAACAGTTCGGTTTACACCTTCACTGGCAATTCCAATCAGGTTCCGGCAACGCTTTATACGGGCGACAACGACTGTGCTGGCTGCCAACCTCCGACCAACCTCGCTGGCGAATACCAGTGGACCAACGAAGGTTTCGGAACCATGCTGACTTGGAGCTACGATGAAGAGCCTCAGTCGTTCAAGGTCTATCGTAGTGAAGATGGCATTAACTATGAAATGATTGCAACGGTTGACAAGACTTTGCGTGAGTACCTCGACATCGTGGATGCCGGCGACTATTATTATCAGGTGACCGCCTTCCGCAGCTATTGCGAATCCACCCCAGCGTGGGTTGATGAGGAAACTGACTATGTTCATGTGGAAGTGACTTCGGTTAGCGAAAACGGCGATGCAGGTCTTAGTGTCTATCCCAACCCCGCCAACACATTGATGAGCGTTGAGGCCGAAGGTTTGCAGCAAGTGACCATCTGCAATGTGATGGGTCAGGTAGTGAAAATGCAACGTTGCGCTGAGGACGGCGTTGTCATCAACGCTGCTGATCTGGCTTCAGGCATTTACACTATTAGTGTGAAGACCAACCAAGGCACAATGATGAAGAGATTTTCGGTCATCCACTGATAATTTGTTGTGTTTTGGAAAAATGTCTATATTTGCGGCTTAAAATTCAGAATCTAATCTAAAATTCAACTACAAATGAAAAAGTATTTAATGAGTTTGTTCGCTATGGTTCTCGGCATCGGGATGGTATATGCCAATCCGGTCGATCTGAGCCAGGCTAAGTATGTGGGGCAACAGTTTGTCCAAGCCAAATTTGAGCAGTCGCGCCAGAACAACGATTTAACGTTGGTCTATACGGGTACTTCCTATCGTGGTGAGGCTTGCTTCTATGTGTTCAACGTGGGCGATAATGGTTTTGTTATGGTTTCGGCCGACGATTACTTCCGTCCTATTTTGGGCTATTCCAAGGAGGGCGTATTCCCAGTTGACAACATGCCTGATGGGTTAAGATATCAACTCAATGCCATTATTGAGGGCAGGGCAGGACGCACCGGAAATGCTACGCCTCAAGTGGCAGCCGAATGGGAACTGGTTGCCCAAACTGGACACCTTATGTCAAGAAACGGCGGCAGAGCAGATGAGTTCTTGCTGACTACCAAATGGGACCAAGATTCTCCCTACAATCTGTACTGCCCCGAATATGCTGGCGGCCCTGGTGGTCGTTGCTATGCAGGCTGTGTGGCTACGGCTATGAGCCAAATCATGAAGTATTGGAATTATCCTTTACAGGGACAAGGCTCTTTGACCTATACTTCGAGTGGCCCTGGCTATCCTACTTTCCCGAACCTCAGCGCCAATTTTGGTCAGACTACGTATGACTGGGACAATATGCCTGCCACTTTGTCTAACTCATCAGCTCAAGTCGAAAAAGAAGCTATAGGTACGTTGATGTACCACTGCGGCGTTTCAGTCCGTATGAAATATGCCCCCGATGGCAGTGGTGCCCAATCCACCGATGTTCCGGCCGCCATCTGCAATTATTTCAAGTATACCAACCAAGCTTCCCATCGTGAAAGATCCAATTATTCCTATGCCGATTGGTTTAGGATGCTGAAAGAGCACATCGATATGGGTTGGCCTGTGTATTACTCGGGCTGCGATGATGGCACCCCTACTCCTGGCTGCCATGCCTTTGTGTGCGATGGTTATGATGATGCCGGTTTGATGCACTGGAATTTCGGTTGGAGTGGCACAGGTAACCTGTTCATTGATTTTGATGAAATCGATTATTCGGTATCCCGCGATGCTGCCATCTTCAACTTTGTCCCCGTTGATATCTATAATGCTACGCCTCAGGCTCCCACCAACTTAACGGTGACTCCTGTTGCCAATAACGAACTGAAGACCACACTTACTTGGACCAATCCTTCAAAAACCTTGAACAATACCAACCTTACTGCTATCGACCAGATTGTTGTTGTTCGCGATGGTTGTGTCATTTACACTGAGGATAACGTTACCCCTGGTGCAACTATGACAGTCACGGATAATGAGGTGCCACGTTTTGATGTCTTCCAGTATGAAGTGTATGCCGTCAGTAATGGCTTGCATGGTAGAATCTGCTATGCCAACAAAGTCAGCGTTGGCCCTACCTGCGGCTGGACTGTTAACATCACCCAGGCTGCCATGAATGGCTTCCGTGGAGCTGCTATTCATGTCTACAACGCTACGGGTAAGGAAATTGCTCAAGTTACCACCACTAGCGCAAACGTTCAATCTATCTCAGTTGACGTGCCGATTGGCCCTGTTTCGCTTAGCTGGACAGCCCAAACGTATGGTGATTCCTTCAATATGGGCTTCATCATCAAGGATTCGCAAAATAATACTGTTTATTCCTATTCAGGCCAGTCAGCCGATATGACTGAAGGAATTTTCTACCAAGGTAACAACAGCTGTGGCAACGCAGTTGGTGATGGTTGTCCTTCCAACCTTATCGCCCTTGTTGATGAAGAGAATCCAGCCAATATCCACGTTTCATGGGAACCCATTACCGCTGAAGGCTATGGGTATACTGTGTATCGTGATGGCCTGTTGCATCGCCTTATCGTTGAAGGTAATTCTTTCATAGATGAAGATACTGAGATGGGTGGTCATTGCTATACGGTCAGCTATTTATATTATGGCGGTGAAAACGGCCAGTATTCCAATGAGTCGTGCGCCACTTCGGGTGCCTGCTATGCCCCGACGGACTTCAATTTTGAATATGTGGGTGAAGCTTACAAGATTAAGCTGTCTTGGCAAAAGCCAGAACCTCATGACGGCCTCTCAGGTTACTATCTGTACAGGAAGTTTGGCGAAGACAGCCAATACGAAAGGATCAAGGTGTTTAATGCCAATGCTACCAGCTATACCGATAATACGGCTGTCGAAGAGGGTCACTATTACTATAAGTTGAAAGCTTATTATCAAAGCACAGATTGCTACTCGGCTCCTGCTGCATGGATCTATGACTCCAACCAGTTCTATTTGCATGCCTACTATTCAGCGGACGGCGTCAATGAACAGACGGAGGGCATTGTCTCCATCTTCCCGAATCCTACCACAAGCCGCTTTACTGTGGAAGGCCAAGGTTTGAACCATGTGACGGTTTACAACCTGATGGGTCAGAAGGTCTATGAGATGGCATGCCAAGGTGAGTCGGTCGACATCAACTTGAGCGATGTTGAGAGTGGCATCTATATGGTGCGTGTCTCCACCGACAATGGTGAAGTCACCAAGCGCATCACGGTCATCAGATAAACTAGGATAAGCGAAAAAAAAAGCTCGCCATCGGCGAGCTTTTTTTATTGCTTACGTTCCCACACTTCGAAGCGGTAGGAATAGTCCACTTGTGGGTCGTCATCAATGACCTCAAGGTCGACAAGGTCCCATTCTTCGAAATTGATGTAAGGGAAATAGGTGTCGGCCTCAAATTCCTTGTCCAGACGGGTCAAGTAGAGTCGGTCGGCCTTGGGCAGGAACTGCTCGTAAATGCTGCCGCCGCCCATGATGAAGACCTCTTCCTCGTTTTGTGCCATTTCGATGGCTTGTGGAATGGAAGTGGCAAGTTCATAGCCTTCGGGAGCCTCATCCAAACGGTCGGAGATGATGATGTTGCGACGGTTGGGGAGGGCTTTTTGTCCAGGCAGCGAGAGCCATGTGTTGTGTCCCATGATGACACAATGTCCGTTAGTCACCTTCTTGAAATGCTTCAGGTCGTTGCTGTTGTGCCAAATGAGTTGATTGTTGATGCCGATGGCGCGGTTGGCAGCCATGGCGACGATGATGGAGATGGTCATTATGTTGAAATCTTTAGATTCGACGTCAGTCAATTGTTGATGGTTTAATCGTTGTATTGTTGTAGAGACGCATTGCATGCGTCTCAAATCAGATTCACACCGAAACCTCACCCTTAATTGCAGGCCAGGGATCGTAATTCTCTAAGGTAAAGTCATCAAATTTGAAGCCAAAAATGTCTTTGACTTCAGGGTTTATTCTCATCGTAGGTAGTGACCGCGGCGTGCGTGACAGTTGCAGTTTCACTTGTTCGATGTGGTTGTTGTAGATGTGCACGTCACCAAAGCTGTGAACGAACTCGCCGAGCTTTAGGTCGCATACCTGTGCCATCATCATGGTCAGGAGAGCATAGGAGGCGATGTTGAACGGCACGCCAAGGAATACGTCAGCACTGCGCTGGTAAAGTTGGCACGACAGCTTACTGTCAGCTACATAGAACTGGAAGAAGGCATGGCAGGGTGGGAGAGCTGCCTTACCCGCCGCCACATTGGCAGCAAAGTCTTTCTCATGTTCATCGGGCAATACGCTTGGGTTCCATGCCGTGACAATATGCCTGCGACTGTTGGGGTTCTCTTTGATGCTCTTTACCACGTCGGCAATCTGGTCGATGCCCTCATTGTTCCAGTTGCGCCATTGTGCACCATAGACGGGACCGAGATCGCCATTAGGGTCGGCCCATTCATCCCAAATTGTGACTTTGCTGTCGTGCAGATACTTGATGTTAGTGTCGCCGCTGAGTAGCCACAACAGCTCATGGATGATGCTTTTCAGGTGTACCTTCTTTGTCGTGACCAAAGGGAAGCCCTCTGAAAGGTCAAACCGCATTTGATAGCCGAACACGCTGATGGTGCCCGTGCCTGTGCGGTCGCCCTTCTGATGACCGTGGTCGAGGATGTATTGGAGTAGGTCTAGATATTGTTTCATTTGGGGCAAATAATTAATGGTGCAAAAATAAGGGAATTTTCGGATATTTTGTGCGATTTGAAAATAATGTGTAATTTTGCGGAAAATAAACTAAACGATGAATAACCAGTTAATCAATGTCATTCGGGCATATTTTGCAACCCAACCTGTTCTGAAGGCATGGTTGTTTGGTTCTTATGCCAGAGGCGAGCAAACGCCTGACAGCGATGTTGACATTTTGGTGGTGTTTGATGAAGAGAATGGTAGGAAAGTGAGTTTGTTAAGACATATCGGCATCGCATTAGGTTTGGA
>JAEEGG010018567.1_pt1 | contig 14115 bp, 12 predicted proteins | sample 9134161 | NCBI WGS metagenome assembly JAEEGG01 (sample SAMN16246543, study PRJNA631951) | gut metagenome | biome: gut microbiome; feature: rumen; material: CR-attached | host: Bos | place: Iran: Karaj | collected 2018-10 | reverse complement strand
GGCCACGCCTGGAACGAGGGCACTGTGACCGTGAAGCCCACCGACTCCAAGGACGGCGAGCGCCTCTACACCTGCACCCGCTGCAACGCCACCGAGACGGAGGTCATTCCCAAGCTGGATCGGGAGAATCCCTTCGTGGACGTTCTGCTGGGCAGCTACTACTATGACCAGGTGCTGTGGGCCTACTACCACGATCCCCAGATCACCAAGGGCACCGACGACACCCACTTCTCTCCCGACGCAGGCTGCACCCGCGCCCAGGTGGCTACCTTCCTCTACGCCGCAGCCGGCAAGCCCGCGTTCGAGATGCCCGACGCCAGCTTCACCGACGTCAAAGAGGGCGATTGGTACTACAAGGCCGTGATGTGGGCCCTCTCCGAGGGCATCACCGCGGGCATGGGCGAGGGCATTTTCGGCGCCAACGTGACCTGCACCCGCGCTCAGATCGTGACCTTCCTGTACGCCGCGTCCCACAAGCCTGAGTTCGAGATGCCCGATGCCAGCTTCACCGACGTCAAAGAGGGCGATTGGTACTACAAGCCCGTCATGTGGGCCCTCTCCGCGGGCGTCACCGCAGGCATGGGCAACGGCGTCTTCGGCGCCAACTCCACCTGCACCCGCGCCCAGGTCGTGACCTTCCTCTACAAGGCCTACGGCGTGAACGAATAATCCCCCTTTGAACAGAGGGCCGGTTTTCTGTCTTCCTTACAGGGCAGGAAACCGGCCCCTGCCACGCGATCCGTTCTTGAGTGCCCGGAAGACGATCGTCACGGGAACTGAAAAAAGAAACAGAGGATTTGCATTGAGGGACCTTATGGATAATCAACCCTTTTTTGGCTGCGACAATTACCTTGCCCTGACGGGAGCTGCCGTAATAAAGACTTTTGCATCGTTTTCTCCAAAGAAAGTTGCATAGTTTTCGGTTTTCGGGTCAAACTAACGCCAGCAAGACCCAAACAACACGGCGAAAGCCGAAAACAAAAAGGAGATGTAACGAGATGAAGTCCAACAACAGCATCAACGTTCCCCAGGCCCGTCAGGCCATGGAGCAGTTCAAGCAGCAGGCCGCTTCCGAGGTTGGCGTCAACCTGAAGAACGGCTACAACGGCGACCTGACCTCCCGCGAAGCCGGCTCCGTCGGCGGCCAGATGGTCAAGAAGATGATCGAGTCCTACGAGCAGAGCATGAAGTAAGCTTCGGCTGCTGTTCTGAGCGACGCGATCCGGGGCGCTTTCCTGCGGGGAAGCGTCCCTTCCTTTGTCTGTCCGGCTCCCAAAAACCCCGCCGGATCGGGGAGCTCCCCACCGGCGAAAACCGGCAGCCCGGGCCGCGCAGAGCGCGGATTGTTGCACAGAAGAACAAAACAAATCTTGCCGAAAACTGTTTATTATTCTGCTTGACAAATGCACAAAATGATTGTATCATTGAATATGATAAGAAGAGTATGACTATATCTTTGCGCTCTTGCGGCCAGAGGCGTTTTTGGTGCGCCCAAACAGCCACGGAGGGCAGGCAAAATCCCCGAATACGCTGTGCTGGAAGAAGGAGAACGTGAATGGACGATCGGATGAATAAAAACAAGCCCGATGAAGTAGAAATCGACCTGTTGGAGCTGGCAGGAGTTATCTGGCGAAAGTTCTGGCTGGTTTTCATCGGCGCGATCGTTGGGGCAGGACTCGCCTTTGCCGTTGTCAAATACGGCATGACCCCCAAGTACCAGGCGACCGCCACCATCTACATTTTCTCGAAGACCACCAGCATCACCTCCCTGGCCGACCTGCAGATCGGCAGCCAGCTGACAGAGGACTTCCAGATCATCGCCAAGACCAGAGACGTCATCGACAGCGTGATCCAGGATCTGAACCTGAACACCACCTATGAGTCCCTGGCCGCCCGCGTGACGGTCACCAACCCTGCGTCCTCCCATATGCTTCGGGTCACGGTGCAGGACACCGACCCCACCTGGGCCGCCAAGATCAGCAACAAGCTTTCCGATAAGCTCCGCGATCAGATCGCCGAGATCATGAATACCGACCGCCCCTCCGTGGTAGAACGGGCCACGGTGCCCAAAGCCCAGAGCAGCCCCCACGTGCGGCGCGACACCGTCATCGGCGCTCTGCTGGGCGCGATGCTGGTGATGGCCATTCTGGTCATCCGGCACCTGGCCGACGACACCATCAAGACCAGCGACGATGTGCATAAGTTCCTGGGCATGGACGTTCTGGCCGAATTCCCCATCATCCGTGAGCAGGGCAGCTCCAGAGGCAGAGGCGGGCGCTACAAGCACAAGAAGCGCGCTCACGCCGCGAGCCGATAAAGGACACAGATAAATGTCAAAAAAAAGCAAGGCCCTGATCGCCTCCGGGCTTTTGCTGGTGGCCATGGGAGCAGGGTACCTTTCCTACACGGTGGCGTCCAGCGCCCGGGCGAAGCAGAGCATCAAAGACCTGCAGTCGATCGCGTATCGGGAGACCACCACGGCCCCGGTGACGGAAGCCCCGGTGACGGAGCCCCCCACCACGGAGGCCCCGGAGACAGTCCCGCAGCCGGAGACGACGGCCCCCGTCGTCACGACGAAGGAAAAGGATCCCTACGTTTCTCCCATCGACTTCGAGGCGCTCTGGGAGATCAACCCCGACATCTACGCCTGGATCGAGATCCCCGGCACCGACGTCTCCTATCCCATCCTCCAGCACCCCACCGACAACGATTATTACCTGACCCACACGCCGGAGGGCGTGGAGGACGCGCCTGCCAGCATCTTCACCCACAACGTCAATTCCAAGGATTTCACGGATTTCAACACCCTGATCTACGGCCACAAGTGGAATGACGGCACGATGTTCGGCAAGCTGCACTACTACCGGGACGAGCAGTATCTGAAGGAACACCAGATGATCCGGATCTACCTGCCGGATCGGGAGCTGCGCTACACGATTTTTGCCACGGTGGTGTATGACGACCGTCTGATCACCTCCTACTACGATTTTACCGACACCGAATCCTGCCGCGCGTTCCTGCGCTCCATCTACGGCAACAGGGATATGAACACCATCATCCTGCTGGAGCCCCGGGCCACGGTGGACGATCGGCTGATCACGCTGAGTACCTGCATCAAATGGCAGGAGCACAACCGATACCTGGTTGTAGCGGTATTGACCAATGAAATCACGTAAAAGCGTTCTTCTTCTGGCCGCGGCCGTTGTGCTGATCGCGGTTCTGGCCGGCGTCGGCGCCGCGTTTCTGGAGGACAGAAGCCCCAAAGAGCTTCCCGTCCGCACCACCGGCAGCGATGCCTCCGCCTCTGCCCCCGTCTCCGCGCCTGCGACCACTGAACCGGACGTGGATTTCAGCGGCACGGTGGAGCTGGACGGTGTGCGGTATCGGCTGAATACTTCCCTGCAGGCGATCCTGTTCCTGGGCGTAGACGACGGCGGCGGCTTCGTTCCCGGCGTTGCCCCCGGGGAGGGGAGAAGGGCGGATACCATCTTCCTGTTCCTGCTGGACGACCAAAGCAAAACGAACCGCCTGCTTGCCATCTCCCGGGATACCATCGCGGATGTGGATGTCTACCAGGCGAACGGCGACTATGCCTACACCGCGCCCACCCACATCAATATGCAGTACTACTACGGCGACAGCCCCAGCAGAAGCTGCTTTTTGATGAAGCGCAGCATCTCCCGCCTGCTCTACGGGATGCGGATCGACGGCTGTCTGTCCATGAATGCCCAGGGCATCGTCACGATCGTGGATGAATTGGGCGGGCTGACGGTCACCATGCCGGAGGACTACACCGACATCGACCCGCGCTACCAGGCGGGGGCCGAGCTGACCCTCACCGGCGCGGAGACGGAGCATCTGCTCCGCTACCGGGATCTTTCCAGCCACGGGAGCAACGAGGATCGCGTGGAACGGCAGGTCCGTCTGATCAAGTCGCTGGTGGAGCGGCTGCAGGCAGGCATGAGCGCCGAGCGTCTCAAGCAGCTGCTGGACGCCGCCGGAGGCGAGGTCTGCTCCGATCTGGACGCCGAGACGCTGAAAAAGCTGGTCTCCTATCGGCTGGATCCCCAGACCCTGACGCTGCCCGGCGAGGTCGTGGCGGGCGCGGATCACGACGAGTTCCACCTGGACGAGCCCGCGCTCCGAAGACTTCTGATCGAGCTGTTCTACCAGCCGACGGAATGAACCATTCTTGTATTTATTGATGTGAGCACATCATTAAATAAAAACTCAAGGAAGGAGGAATGTAATTATGAAAATGCTCAAGTACGTGTCGCTCTTTGCTGTAGTTTGCATTCTGATGGCCTGCGTTGCCGGTACCGCTTTTGCTTCCGGCAGTAAAACTGATGGCGTTGAAATCACGCCGTCTGACGGTCTGACCATTACCGGACAGCAGGAAGGTGATCCCGTCCTCGCGATGGAGATCGCTGCTCGTCTGGCCGAAGAGAAGGTTGAGAACTGCAAGTCTGTCTCCCAGTGGAACGTCAGTGCTGACGCCACCCCCAAGACCCTGACCTTCAAGGTCGATCTGGCCGCAAACCAGAGAGGCTATGTTTATCACTATGAAAACGGCGAATGGAAGCTGATGGGCAAGGTCAACACCGAGATCACCTTCAACAGCCTGTCTCCTGTCGGCGTCGCGATCTTTGAAACTGCCGGCGGCAACGGCGGCGGCAACGGCGGCGGCGGTTCTCCCGCTACCGGCGAGAACAACCTGTTCGTTTCCCTGGCCATCGCAGCCATTGCAATGGGCGGCGCGGTTGTCTTCTTCTCTTCCAAGAAGAAGGACTAATCTGCAAGCAAAGTATTCTTTCGGGGGGATCTCCCCCCGAAAGAATATCTTTACACCACGGAGGCGTCCTATGACAAAACTTGTTGATCTTCACTGCCACATTCTGCCTTATGTGGACGACGGAGCCCTGCGTACAGAGGAATCCGAACAGCTGTTGGATATGCTCTATCTTCAGGGCGTTCGCGTCATCTGCGCGACCCCGCATCTGCGGGAAAAAATGTTTGAGACCCCGGACGAGGAGATCCGGGCGCAGTTCGACGAGCTGCAGGCTTATGCAGCGCGGCGGAGCTATGCTGTGCGCCTTTTCCTGTCACGGGAGTATCACTGCGACCGGTTGACCCGGGAGCGTATGGAGCAGGGGAGCCTGCTTCGTATGGGCGCGGGGAACACGGTGCTGCTGGAGTTCTCCCAGCGGCATGACTATGACTATATCCTCAGCTGGATCGACGATGCGCGGACGCGGGGCTATCAGCCTCTGGTCGCCCACGTGGAGCGCTATCCGGCCCTGGAGGGAGATCTGGACAAGGTCTCCGCTCTGATCCAAAAGGGCGCCAAGCTCCAGATGAACGCCGGCAGCATCCTCGGCCACGAGGGACTGCGCCAGGCCAAGTGGAGCCGAAGGCTTTTGAAGGAATCCATGATCCATGTGGTCGCGTCCGATTGCCACGATCCGGTGGATCGCCCGCCGGAGCTGGACGCCTGCCAGCGTTACCTACGAAAGAAAATCGGGGACGCCTGCGCCGACGCGCTGATGCGCGATAATCCGATGCGTATATTATCGACGATAGATAAGGAGATCATCCCTCATGCAGACAATCAGGTTGAAGCGAGAGAAGAGGCCCTATGAAATAAACGAGGAGCTGAAGCTTCTTCGAACCAATCTTCTGTTTTGCGGCGCCGACAAGCACGTTTTCCTGATGACCAGCGCCTTCTCCGGGGAAGGAAAATCCACGGTGGTTTATGATCTCTGCCTCAGCCTGGCGGAGCTTGGAAAGAATGTCATTATGATCGACGCGGATATGCGGAAGTCCATGATGAAGCACAAGATCAACGGCCCCGTGCCGGAGAACGGCCTTTCCCACTACCTCTCCGGTCAGTGCGAGCTGGAGGACGTGGTCTGCCAGACGGATGTGGATCAGCTCTACGCGGTGATCGCGGGCACTGTGCCGCCCAACCCCACTGAGCTGCTGGCTTCGGACAATATGAAGGGGCTGATCAAATTCTGCCGGGAGCATTTCGACTATGTGGTCATCGACTGCCCGCCCATCGGCCTGGTGGTGGATCCCGCGGTGGTCGCGCCCCTGTGCGACGGCACCATGATCCTGATCGAGGCGAACGAGGTCAAGTACCGCCTGGCCCAGGAGACCGTGGCCAAGATGAAGGTGGCCGGCTGCCCGATCCTGGGCGTGATCCTGAACAAGGTCAGCGAGAAGAAATACGGCAGATACTACACGAAATACTACGGCAAGAAGTACTACAAGGCCTATTATTCCCACTCAGACAGCCAAGCGTAGTCCTTCTGAAACAGGAACGGCACTCCCCGGGAGCGCCGTTCCTGTTTGTTTAACTGTTCCCGGAGAACACCAGCCGCGCCAGGGCTGCGGCCACCCCGTTTTCGTCGCAGGAGGCGGTCTGCCAGTCCGCGGCGGCCAGGGCCTCGGCGGAGGCGTTGCCCATGCAGACGCCTATCCCGGCGGAGCGCAGCATGGAGACGTCGTTCAGGTCGTCCCCAAAGGCCATGGTCTCCGCCATGGGGATCCCCAGCAGGTCAGCCAGCCCCTGCAGCGCGAGCCCCTTCTGCGCCCGGGCGCTGTTGAGCTCCACGTTCCGCGGGATGGAGCTGGTCACCGCCAGATCCGGGCAGCGCTGGGCCAGCTGGGCCATCACCCGGCTCCGCAGCGCCGGATCCAGGAAAAACATCTGGATCTTCTGCACCCCGCGGCCTGCCTGGGCCAGATAGGCCTTCAGCTCCGGAACCGGCGTGCGGAAGTTCCGCAGCATTTCCAGGCTGTGGCGATGGGGGGCGTAGTCTGCCGCCCGGTCGTAGTGGGCCTGGGACATCCAACCCCAATCGTCCATATAACAGTCGTAGATCGCGGGCAGGGGATCCAGCCAGGCCATGAGCTCCACGGCCCGCTGCCAGGGGATCTCCTCCCGCAGCAGGGCCCGGCCCGTCCGCAGATCCCGCAGCTGCGCCCCGTTGATGGTGATGGCGTAGTGCAGGAAGGGGAGAGAGCGGACGTTCTCCGGGATGGCCTCGTAGAAGCGGCCTGTGGCCGGGACGATCTCGATCCCCGCCCTGGCTGCCCGCTCCAGGGCGGCCCTGTTTTCCGGGCTCAGCGCCTTGTCCGAGTTCAGCAGCGTCCCGTCCAGATCCAGCGCGATCAGCTTGATCGCAGCTTCGCCCGCCATCATTTCCCGTCCGGGAAGCTGGTGAAGGCGCCCCGCTCCATGGGCTTGAGCCCGCCCCGCTCCCGTTCGGCCTCGATGGCCCGGATCAGAAAGGCCATGTTCCGCGCCAGATTCCGCATGGTCTGCAGCCCCTCCGCGTCCTTTTTCACGTCCTCGGCGGTGAAGCCGTGGACCTGATTCCAATAGCTGGAGGAGGCCACGGGCATTCCGCTGATGGTGAAATACTTGTTCAGCACGTCGAAGCTGGCGGTGTTACCGCCCCGGCGGCAGCTGACGACCGCAGCCCCCACCTTCATGTGCTTGGAAAAACGGGTGCTGTAGAACAGCCGATCCAGAAAGGACAGAATGGTCCCGTTGGGGGAGCCGTAGTAGACCGGGCTGCCCACCACCAGACCTGCGGCAGCCTCAAGCTTGGGGGCGGTCTCGTTCACCAGGTCGTCAAAGACGCAGCGGCCCAGGGCGTCGCATTTCCCGCAGGCCAGGCAGCCCCGGACGGACTTTGCGCCCACCTGGATCAGCTCCGTCTCCAGCCCCTCCGCCTCGAATGTGCGGATCATTTCCCCCAGGGCCTCGGCGGTGCAGCCGTGAGGCCGTGGGCTGCCGTTCAAAAGCAGTACCTTTGCCATGTTCGTTCCTCCTGTATGCCGGGCCCGGCGGGCCGAAGCGGCGCGGCCCAAGGCCCGCCGCCCGTTTTGCCCGCAGGCGTCCTGTGCTTTGGGCTTATTCTACCACACATCGCCGCCCAATGCAACAGCCGCGGCACATGGAAAAGGGCCGGGAGAGCGCTGCCGCGAGGATCGTGGAGAGAATGCGGCTTTTTCCGGGAAAAACGGCGCCAAGGCTTGACAATATTCCGGAAATTATGTACAATAACCTAAGTATTGGTTTCTGTAGGAATACCAAATACGTGAGAAGATCAGATGGAAGGGAAACTGTTCCGATGAAGCATTCAAACCGGGAAAAGCTGCTCAAGACGAAGCTGCGTTCAGACTCCGTTTTGATGATTTTTTGTGACTTTTTAATCATTCATCTGGCCTATTTTCTCGCGCTCTGGTTCCGCTTTGACTGTGTGTTCTCCTCCATCCCCCGGGAGTTTCTGAGCGCCTACGCCAGATTTATCACCGCCTTCGCGGCCCTGTCCATTGTGCTGTTCTGGGTCTTCCGGATGTACCAGAGCCTCTGGCGCTATGCCAGCTACATTGAGCTCACCAGGACGGTGGCGGGCTCCGTGGTCTCCTCCACCCTCCATATCGTTCTGATCAGCGTCCTGATTCAGAAGATGCCGCTGTCCTACTATCTGCTGGGCGCCTTCTTCCAGCTGACCATCCTGCTGATCCCGCGCTTTTCCTACCGGCTGTTCCACCTGCTCTCCGCCATGCAGACCAAGGGCAGCGGCAATATCGGCCGCGTCATGATCATCGGCGCGGGCCAGGCCGGGCAGATGATCCTCCGGGATATCCGCAACACCAGGTCGCTGGAGGATCAGGTGGTCTGCATCATCGACGACGACCGGGAAAAGTGGGGCAGATCCATCGACGGCGTGCCCATCGTCGGCGGCAGAGACGATATCCTGTCCGCTGTGGAGAGATTCCATGTCACCAAGATCTTCGTGGTGATCCCCAGCGCCGACGCCCAGAGCAAGAAGGAGATCATCAATATCTGCAACGAGACCGGCTGTGAGCTGAAGCAGCTGCCCGGTATGTACCAGCTTGTGCTGGGGCAGATCTCGGTGAGCGCCATGAAGGACGTCTCCGTGGAGGATCTTCTGGGCCGGGAACCCATCCGCGCAGATCTGGAGGAAGTGTTTGACTTTATCAACGGCAAGCGCGTCCTGGTCACCGGCGGCGGCGGCTCCATCGGCTCCGAGCTGTGCAGGCAGGTGGCGGCCCACCGGCCGGAGCAGCTGATCATCTTCGACGTCTACGAGAACAACGCCTACGAGATCCAGCTGGAGCTGAAACGGACCCACCCGGAGCTGAACCTGGTGGTGCTGATCGGCTCTGTGCGGGACAGCCGCAAGATGCTGGACGTGTTCGCCAGATATCGCCCCCAGATCGTCTACCACGCCGCGGCCCACAAGCACGTGCCTCTGATGGAGGACAGCCCCTGTGAGGCCATCAAGAACAACGCCATCGGCACCTATAAGACCGCCTACGCCGCCATGTGCAGCGGCTGCGAGCGCTTCGTGCTGATCAGCACCGATAAGGCCGTGAACCCCACCAATATCATGGGCGCCAGCAAGCGCCTGTGCGAGATGATCATTCAGTCCTTCGACAGCATGATCAAGGCGGGCAAGGCCGACCGGATCCCCCGGCTCTATACCCACGGGGAGACGCCGGAGGAGGCCCGGGACAGCAAGCAGGCCCTTGTCCCCGACGAGATCAAAACAGAGTTCGTTGCCGTGCGCTTCGGCAACGTCCTGGGCAGCAACGGCTCCGTGATCCCCCTGTTCAAGCGGCAGATCGCCCAGGGCGGCCCGGTGACGGTGACCCACCCGGATATCATTCGCTACTTTATGACGATCCCCGAGGCCGTCTCCCTGGTGATGCTGGCGGGCACCTACGCCCACGGCGGCGAGATCTTCGTCCTGGATATGGGCAGCCCCGTGAAGATCGACACCCTGGCCCGGAATCTGATCAAGCTCTGCGGCTACAAGCCGGACGAGGATATCAAGATCGTCTACTCCGGCCTGCGCCCCGGCGAAAAGCTCTTCGAAGAAAAGCTTATGGCTGAGGAGGGCCTGAAAAAGACCGACAACGACCTGATCCACATCGGCTGCCCCATCCCCTTCGACGTGGACGTCTTCCTGGGCAGGCTGGAGCAGCTCATGCAGCAGGCCTACCGCAACGACCCGGACATCTGCAAAACCGTGGAGGCTATGGTCAGCACCTACCGCCCCCAGCACTGAGGGGAGCCCCGTCAAATCGATCCCACCCAACAGCACCTCCGAGGGACGGAACGCGTCCTTCGGAGGTGATTTTTTCCGCCGGGAGACCCTTTTCGGAAGACTTTATGAAAAAGTCAAAAATGGGCTTGACTTTTCCATTCCTTGTGGTATTCTATTATGCGGACACAAGATGTTGTGGTTTTTTATGTTAACAAGCCATGCCACTTGTCCACAGATATCCACACGGAATCCACAGTTTTTTCCACAGGAGGCGCTTATGAGGCTCGGCGGACTGCAAAAAATGACCCTGCTGGACTTCCCCGGGCGCGTGGCCTGCACGGTGTTCACCGTGGGCTGCAACCTCCGCTGTCCCTTCTGCCACAACAGCAGCCTGGTGCTGACCTCGGAGCTGCCGGAGCTCAGCCTGGAGGAGTTCTTCGCCTTTCTGCGGAAGCGGCAGGGCCTGCTGGACGGGGTGGCCGTCACCGGCGGGGAGCCTCTGCTCCATCCGGAGCTGCCCGGGTTCCTGGAGCAGATCCGGGCCCTGGGCTACGCCGTGAAGCTGGACACCAACGGATGCTTCCCGGAGCGGCTGCAGGCCGTCCTGGAGGCCGGGCTGGCGGATTACGTGGCCATGGACGTGAAAAACAGCCGGGAGAAATACGAGCAGACCGCCGGCGTGGCCGGGATCCTGCCCCGGGTGGAGGAGAGCGTCGCGCTGCTGCGGGCAGGGAAGACCCCCTTCGAGTTCCGCACCACCTTAGTGGACGAGCTCCACGAGCCCGCCGACTTCACTGCCATCGGCCAATGGATCGCCGGCACGGAGCGCTATTTCATCCAGGGCTTCGTGGATTCCGGAGACATCCTGGGCGGCAGCCAGTGCTTCCACGCCGCTTCCCCGGAGAAAGCAAAAGCCTGCTTGGAGGCGGTCAAGCCATTCGTACCGGAAGCCCAGCTGCGGGGCGTGGAAGCATGAAGTATCCGCTGACGCGGATATGAAGTACGGCTCCGCCGCATGAAGCACGGCCCTGCCGCATGAAGTATGCTTCGCATAGGAAGTATCACTTCGTGATATGGTTTTTTCCATCGTTTTATTGGCAAATAAAACGATACCGCGATATGCGCCCGGCGCATACTTCATGTTCCGCAAGGAATACTTCATTTTTCCGCAGGAAATACTTCATATGCCGCCAGGCATACTTCATTGTCCCAAATATGAACCATTTCATCATATAATATGTATTTACCATTCCGGATAAAGGAGAAAAAACCATGTACCAAGTAGTCAAGAGAAACGACAAGGTCGTTGATTTCGACATCAGCAAGATCACCACAGCCATCAAGAAGGCCTTCGACGCCAAGCAGAAGCAGTACAACGAGGACACCATCGACTTCCTGGCCCTCAAGGTCACTGCCGACTTCCAGAGCAAGATCAAGGACAACAAGATCGCCGTGGAGGACATCCAGGACTCCGTGGAGGCCGTCCTGGGCCGTGCGGGCTACGAGGACGTGGCCAAGGCCTACATCCTCTACCGCCGTCAGCGGGAGAAGCTCCGCAACGTCTCCGAGACCATGCTGGACTACAAGTCCGTGGTGGATCAGTATCTGAAGGTCATGGACTGGCGGGTGAAGGAGAACTCCACCGTCACCTACTCCGTGGGCGGTCTGATCCTCTCCAACTCCGGCGCCATCACCGCCAACTATTGGCTGACGGAGATCTACGACGACGAGATCGCCAACGCCCACCGCAACTGCGACTTCCACATCCACGATATGTCCATGCTCACCGGCTACTGCGCGGGCTGGAGCCTGAAGCAGCTGATCCAGGAGGGCCTGGGCGGCGTGCCCGGCAAGATCACCTCCGCCCCCGCCAAGCACCTGGCCACCCTCTGCAACCAGATGGTCAACTTCCTGGGCATCATGCAGAACGAGTGGGCGGGCGCCCAGGCCTTCTCCTCCTTTGACACCTACCTGGCCCCCTTCGTCAAGTATGACGATCTGCCCTACGACCAGGTGAAGAAGTGCGTGGAGTCCTTCATCTACGGGGTCAACACCCCCTCCCGCTGGGGCACCCAGGCGCCCTTCAGCAACGTCACCCTGGACTGGACTGTGCCCAACGACCTGGCCGAGCTGCCCGCCATTGTGGGCGGCAAAGAGATGTCCTTCAAGTACAAGGACTGCCAGAAGGAAATGGACATGATCAACAAGGCCTTCATCGAGGTCATGATCGAGGGCGACGCCAACGGCCGGGGCTTCCAGTACCCCATCCCCACCTATTCCATCACCAAGAGCTTCGACTGGTCTGAGAGCGAGAACAACAAGCTGCTCTTTGAGATGACCTCCAAGTACGGCACCCCCTACTTCTCCAACTACGTGAACTCCGACATGGAGCCCTCCGACATCCGCTCCATGTGCTGCCGTCTGCGCCTGGATCTCCGGGAGCTGCGGAAGAAGTCCGGCGGCTACTTCGGCTCCGGCGAGTCCACCGGCTCCGTGGGCGTGGTCACCATCAACCTGCCCCGGATCGCCTACCAGGCCGCAGACGAGGCTGATTTCTACAAGCGGCTGGATCACCTGATGGATCTGGCGGCCCGCAGCCTGAAGATCAAGCGCGGCGTCATCACCAAGCTGCTGGAGGGCGGCCTGTATCCCTACACCCGCCGCTATCTGGGCACCTTTGCCAACCACTTCTCCACCATCGGCCTCATCGGCATGAACGAGATGGGCCTCAACGCCAAGTGGATCCGCAAGGATATGACCCACCCCGAGACCCAGGAGTTCTCCAAGCAGGTCCTCAACCATATGCGCGAGCGCCTGTCCGACTACCAGGAGCAGTACGGCGACCTCTACAACCTGGAGGCCACCCCTGCCGAGTCCACCACCTACCGCTTCGCCAAGCACGACAAGAAGGACTTCCCCAACATCATCACCGCCAACATGAACGGCACCCCCTACTACACCAACTCCTCCCACCTGCCCGTGGGCTACACCGACGACGTCTTCTCCGCCCTGGACATCCAGGACGAGCTCCAGACCCTCTACACCTCCGGCACCGTCTTCCACGCCTTCCTGGGGGAGAAGCTGCCCGACTGGAAGGCCGCGGCCAACCTGGTGCGGAAGATCGCGGAGAACTATAAGCTGCCCTACTACACCCTCAGCCCCACCTATTCCGTCTGCCCGGATCACGGCTACCTGGTGGGCGAGCAGTACACCTGTCCCCACTGCGGCAAGAAGACCGAGGTCTACTCCCGCATCACCGGCTACTACCGGCCCGTCCAGAACTGGAACGACGGCAAGACCCAGGAGTTCAAGGATCGCAAGGTCTACGACGTGGGCGCCTCCATGGTCCACCGCTTCCACGAGCCCCTGAGCGCCGCCGCGGCTCCCGCAGCCGCCCCCTCCGCCGTGAAGCTGGAAACGAAACCCTCCGTAGGGGGCGGCGTCCCCGACGCCCCGAGCCTTTCGGAAGCAGCTGCCGCTGTCCCCTCCGACGGCCTCCTCCTCTTCACCACCTCCACCTGCCCCAAGTGCGTCATGGCCAAGAAGTTCCTGGCCGACGCGGGCCTGGGCTATGAGACCGTGGTGGTAGACAAGGACCCCGCCCTGGCCAAGCAGTACGGCGTCCGCCAGGCGCCCACCCTCCTGGTGCTGGAAGGCGGCAAGGAGGTCCAGCGGATTGAGAACCCCTCCAATATCCGCCGCTTCTGCGAGGACGCGCAGTAATGAAATGATAACCGGGCAAGAGGCTTCAAAAAGAAGCCTCTTGTTTTTCTTTGGAAAAGCAGTTATAACTTCTTTTGAAAAATTTTCAAAAACCCGTAACCCTTTTCGCAACTCAAAGCGTCTATCAGACAGAAGCCCCGATGCACCGACCGTAGGGGCGGCCAGTGGCCGCCCGCAACACGCACCGTTTTCCGTAGCGGCGCACACCAGTGCGCCACGGAATGCACCGATTGACGGAATGCAAAAATGCAAAAGGGCTGACCGACACCCGCGAAACGGAGGTGAGCCGCGTGGAGGATCG
>JAEEGG010018566.1_pt1 | contig 14115 bp, 11 predicted proteins | sample 9134161 | NCBI WGS metagenome assembly JAEEGG01 (sample SAMN16246543, study PRJNA631951) | gut metagenome | biome: gut microbiome; feature: rumen; material: CR-attached | host: Bos | place: Iran: Karaj | collected 2018-10 | reverse complement strand
ATTCTGGTATTCCGTCCTGACATACTCATCGTCATGGGGTTGTTCATTGACATAGACTCTGACCTTCAGGTTGACGAATATCTGTCTCTGACGGGCATCAATGCTTCGTTTGAGGATCCTCACCCCATAAATCGTCCTTTCGTCGATGCCCTGCTCATCCGCCAACCACCGCTTCAGCCTATCCTCTTGTGCTGCCACCTCAGGCATTACCCTTATCTGATATTCGTTCGTCATTTCGCTTGCAAAGATACAAATATTATATTATCCAGACAAAAAAAATGGGGAAATAGTTATTGACGTTAGTATTAAGTGCAAAAAATTGTTGTAATTATGGACAATTAATATATAATTGCAAATTATTTAGTAACTTTGCAGCCGTTTTTTATAGAGAATCAGATGGTTGTTAATTCATTATCCTTTCTTTCATTCTTTGCACTGGTATTTGTTGTGTACTATTCACCGGCATTGAAAGATAATTCAAAAATGCAGAACATATGGCTCTTATTGGCCAGTTATGTGTTCTATGGTATGACAGACTACAAACTTGCTTTTCTGCTATTAACAACCACAGCCTTGTTTTTTCTCATAGGGAAATGGCTAGAAAAAGAGATGAAGAGGCTGCATAAAAGACAAGCCTCGAATATCACAACATTGGGAGTATGTTTAGGAGTTGCCATACTCTTCTACTTCAAATATCTGAATTTCTTTGCAGATTCCTTTGCACAACTTCTTAATCATATCGGTTTCCATGTATCGTGGACAACCTTACATATTATATTACCTGTCGGAGTGAGTTTCTTTACTTTCAAACTTATCAGTTATGTGATAGAAATCCACAGAGAACATATTAAGGCATGTGATGATTTCACAGAATTTGCTCTATACATCGCCTTTTTCCCGACTATTCTTTCCGGGCCTATCGACCGTCCCAATATATTCCTACCACAATTACACATAAGTCATACATTCAACTATGACAAAGCTGTTGATGGCTGTCGCCAAATATTGTGGGGGCTGTTCACAAAAATGTGCATAGCCGACAATTTGGGCTTAGTGGTAGACTCTGTATGGAATGATTACGCTGGACAGAGCGCGACGGCACTGACTATAGCAGCTTTACTATATCCTCTTCAGATGTATGCCGATTTCGACGGATACTCCAATATGGCCATAGGTGTTTCAAAGGTGCTTGGTTTCGACATTGCCAGAAACTTCAATCATCCTTTTCTCGCACGCAACCCAGCAGAATACTGGAAGCGATGGCACATATCACTCACTTCCTGGATTACTGATTATATTTTCATGCCACTTAATATTGCGTTCCGGAGTTTGGGCGTTGGCGGAATCATCCTTGCTGCGACCATCAACATGGTGGTCATCGGATTATGGCATGGAGCCAATTGGACTTATGCATTTTTTGGCCTCTATTATGGAGTTTTATATATACCTCTAATCATAAATGGGACGTTTGCCAAATCGAAGAAACTTAGACCAAACACTTATGGCCTGCCCAAATTCTCTGATTTCTATAAGATGGTATTTACTTTTGTACTTGTGGCTATCGGTTTGATCCTTTTCCGTGCCCCAACCATTGTAGACAGCTGGCAATATCTACTATCCATATTCTCACTTCATAATGGAGTACATCTCGGTGCTATGGGTTCAATGATATTCTCAGATATCTGTATTTACCTATTCTTGGTAATTATCCTGATTCTTGAATGGTCTACTCGCGAAAGGGAACACCCTCTACAATTTACTGGTAAAGGCCTCTTTAGTCATCAATTGATGCGGTGGGGAGTATATTTCCTGCTTTGCCTACTGCTGTTCTTTTTTTCCGACCCTGGAGCAAACCAGGATTTCATTTACTTCCAATTCTGATTCTGTATGAAAAGATTTTTGATACATCTATCTATTTTTACTGCAGTTTGTGTCACGGCGTTACTGCTTTTCGAGTTATATTTACTAAAGGTTCCAAACCGTTATTCATTTAAATACAACTACATAGACCACCACAAGAACGAAATAGAAACATTACTTCTTGGCAACTGCCTTATTGAGGATGGTCTTATTCCTCAGAGACTTGGTCCACATACATTCAATGCCGCCATCTCCGGCCGGGAGAAGATTTATGATGCAGAATTGGCAAAACAGTTCGTCGCCCAAATGCCCAAATTGAAAACTTTGGTATTGTCGGTTGAGTACAGGGATTTCGCTTTTGGCCGAGGAAAGGTGAATCCTCTCGACCGCAAAAAACATGGGGGGCTGGAGAGTACGATCAAGTGCATGCACTACAAATACATGAACATCCATGTCGATCCATTTTGGTATTGGTCAGAGTTCATGCATTCTGAGCTAAACTATAAAGAGAGGATTCACATGACCTATCAACAACAAATTGAGACTGACACCTTAGGCTTTGTTAAGTTATTGGACTCAAATAAGATGGCAGAATGGGAGTATTGGGACTTGCCTGGCATCTATGACACCTCGCTTCCAATTGACTCAAGCAAGTATAAAAGTCTTTATCAATCATACCATACTGTGGCCAAAATATGTTCTGAGCACCATGTAAGATTGATACTGATATCCTTGCCTGTGCACAAAACATTCCAAAATGGTATGAATCCTCTCGTGGAGAAGGAAATGGAGGATTTCATAACTCAAATCCAACAGGAATATCCTAACGTGGAGTATTATAATTTCTTCCGGGATAAGCGATTCAATCCTCAGGACTTCCATGATGCGCTGCATCTCTCTGAATCAGGATCTCGCAAATTCTCCGACATCATCGCAAAAATGATTGCATATAACGAGTGAAGACTCCCTCGTCATCGTATCAACACCTTTCTACGTCCATGTAGGTACAATCCAGGAGCCGACGGTTTCGTGTTGAGTCGCCGTCCTTCCAACGTATACCAATACGAATCGTTGTCCTGTGTCATTACTGGTGATGAGATACCGTTGACGACACCTTCACCCCATTCTCCTGTCAGGAATTTTACTTTCTCGGCAAGACATTGTTTCATCAGCCGCTTCCTGCTGTCTATAGAACCAGTATTAGCTTCCGGCCAACGGGCAATATTGCAGTCTACTGCATAGCGGATGCGCTCAATGAAATCATCAATGGCCTGATCCAACTTGGGATATTGCATGCCAAGGAAAGGCTGCCAAAGATTTACGACATAGTCCTTGAATCTGTGGAAAAAGTAGATCTTGCTTATCCAGACGGATCCATAGGGCGGGTCTTGCCAAATGAACTTGTCATGCCCTCGACGGAAAGCATTGCCAAAGTCCCATACCGGTCCAAAAATCAATTTGGTGTCATCCCCTCTCTCCTTATGGATATAACAACTGCCACGGAACGATTCCGCATCATCGACAATCTCCCTGACAATATAATAGCGCGCCAGCGTATCCATATCAATATACCTCTCCCAGACTTTACTGGCTCTATTTTGTGAACGGATGGCTTTATCAGTATCCTCAATGAATGTCGTGATATAACTTCTCTGTTCCTTAGACAGCACTTCTGGGTCATGAATGGTGATATTCACGCTGTTCTGATCGTTTGCTCCGTTTGGTACATATATTTGTCCATCATACTCATAGTTGTCTATCTCGAGCAACCAGCCACCCGTAATATCCTCTGAGTCAGTAGACAAATCGTCCTGTTTTGTTATCTCCACCCTATTCTTGCCTACACGTATTTTATCTGTAAGCATATAGAGTCCTATATAGTCTCCGTTGAGAACCACTTCTACAGGTTCCTGCTCCGGCGTATATGCCATCCCCATCAGCCGACTCAATTCAAAGCCCACCGTATTGCGAAGAAACACCAGATCGTCGTCAGCATGGGCCAACAGAGTAAAATGACGGTTTTCTTTCATCCCCAAAGGACTCACTCTATCCTGAAACTTCAGGCGATATGGCTTCTTATTGTAAGCCTTCCATGTCCAGTTGCCATGTCCCTTGATCAACAGTGGTATAGGTGAATCTGCCGTACCCAACGACTCATATCCCTCTTGCCCAAGGGCATCAATATAACACGTAGCGTTCACATAATACTCTTTAGTCGAGATGGGCTCATCCGAATGAATGAACATGATGGGCAACGTGCCGGAGCAATACTGTCTTCCAGCCTCCTTGCCTTCAGCCGCAGCGGAAACTAGCAGTAAGAGAAACGCCATCCAAATTGAAATAAGCTTTCTGTCACACATATATAATAGCTATCTTAGTCCTTCTACATGCTCAATGAAAAATCGAGTGCAAAATTAATCCTTTTTTTCCAAATAACAATGCTTTTCTAATAAAACTTTAGCAATTGGGGCCGATTGTAGTACCACAAGCCCCCTTTAAAGCAAAAAACTCGTAAAAGATTTGGCTGTTTCAGGGGAAATCACTACCTTTGCAGCAATATTTTCGAAGCGTGAAAGTAATTTGAGTACATACATTACTAATAATAATTCAATAATAGCATGGTAGTCAACTCTATTAGCTTCTTGCTGTTTTTCATTGTTGTTTTTGTAGTTTACTACGCCCCTCCCGTCGCAAGAAATATAAGATACCAGAACTTTTGGATTTTGCTGACCAGTTACTTTTTATACGGATTCACCGATATAAAGACACTGCCTATATTAATATCAGCGACCATCGTGTTCTATCTAATTGGGAAATGGCTTAATAGTGCCATGGATAAGGGCAAACATAAACAGGCCTCACACATCACGACTTTCGGTGTGTGCATGGGGATTGGTGTGCTTCTGTATTTTAAGTATTTCAATTTCTTTGCCGAATCCGTCAGAGATCTCTTGAATGCTATAGGATTTCATGTCTCGTGGACGGCTCTTCACATCCTTCTCCCCATCGGTGTCAGTTTCTTCACCTTTAAGTTTATCAGCTATATCATTGATATACACCTGAAAAGAATTGAGCCATGCAGGAATTTCATCGATTTCGCTGCCTACATAGCTTTCTTCCCCACGATTCTCAGCGGCCCTATTGACCGCCCAGGTACTTTCTTTCCCCAATTAGACAAGAGCCGACAGTTCCGTTACGACCTGGCGACGGACGGGTTTAGGCAGATCCTCTGGGGCATGTTCACTAAAATGTGTATTGCCGACACCCTATCAGCAGGCGTAGATATGGTTTGGAGCAATGTGGAAGCACAAAACGGCTCTGCCATTCTTTTGGCAACCTTATTGTACCCCATTCAGTTGTATGCCGATTTTGACGGCTATTCCAATATGGCTATAGGAACAGGTAAGATATTAGGCTTCCATATTACAAGGAATTTCAATCATCCGCTGTTGGCAAGGAATATTGCTGAGTATTGGCGATGTTGGCATATGTCGTTGATGACATGGTTTCGCGACTATATCTATATCCCCCTTGGCGGCAGCCGTTGTGCCCAACGGAAGGTTATCCGGAATACACTTATCGTGTTTGGCATCAGTGGCTTGTGGCATGGTGCAAACTGGACGTTCGTCGTTTGGGGGTTTTATCATGGTTTCCTGATCGTGTTATATAGACTGCTGCACATCAACACCAAGGAAAAGGACATCCTAACTGCCGGTCGATGGCTGCCCTCTATTAAAGATTTGTGTAAGATGACCATCACGACCATTTTGGTCTTTATCGGATGGGTTCTCTTCAGGGCAGATACCTTCGAAAATGCCGTTGCATTTATGGGGCGTCTGTTTACCCCTTCGTTGTTTTCAGCACCAGGCTATCCCATTGGCATGTCCACTTTGGCTATGATATTTGTGCTGTACGCCTTGGAATGGTATCAGCGTGATAAAGAATATCCCCTGCAAATGAATTTCTCGTTTCTTGCCAACAAGAAGTGGCTGCCTTACGTTATAGAATATATCATCATAGCTGCCATAGTGTTCTACGGGAACTTTGAAGGCAGCCAGTTTATTTATTTCCAATTCTAAACAAGATGAAGCGTTTTGTATGCCATATGCTGACACTGATGGTCACCGTCTTTGGAGGTATTGTAACTGTCAACTATATAGTAGATCCCGGACATGTCTATCATGGACAAGCGTACGTCGACAAAGTCATTGCAGGGATTAGTGAAGGATACCATGTTCAAGGAATCAGTGATATCGACGAGCGTCTTTATAAGCTTAGATTTGCCGAATTACATCAAGGGGAAAGTTTTGACTATCTCGCTCTGGGTTCCAGCCGCATCATGACTGTTTCCGAAGACATCATGCATGACAAAGCCTTTCTGAATCTCAGTATATCAAGTTGCCAGATTGAGGAGATCATCGCTTTTTATCAGATCTGCAAAGATCTCAACATCCATTATTCCAATGTGCTGATTTCGGCAGACCCTTCACTTTTCAACGGCCATTATATCGATGACAGATGGAAGCGTCTGGGGGATTATGTCAATGAGTTCATGGAGGAAGATGTCACAGGATCAAAATTAGACTGGGATATCGTATGGAATCTTTTCTCTGTATCCTACTTTAAGACTGCCCTAAGTTCATGCATAGCCGGCACCAAAGAACTGAAGTATGTTAAAAGCACTACCAATGATGGAGGTACTTTCCGAACGGACGGTTCTCTTACTTGGGAAAGACCTGTCCGTGAGGCCCCCCAATCTCTTGTTAATGAAAAAGCACATACAACGCATTTCCATTTATACAAAGATTATTATGACATTTCTGAGAAACGTGTTGCCTTGTTCACAAAACTTCTGGAAAGAATAAAGGCCGACGGTATCAAAATTTACCTCGTCTGCAGCCCCTTCCATCCTGTTTTTTACAAGAAGCTATTACAGTTAAAAGGAGCCAGAGACGCTTTTGAATTTGTGGACAGATACGCCAAGGAAAACAACATTCCACTCATTGGCAGTTTTAATCCCGCAGATGAGGGACTTAACGAATCAGACTTCTACGACGGTCCTCATGTCAGGAAAGAAATTATGGACAAAATCGTTGAAAGAGAATTGTTTTAAAAGCTACCATATATTGACCTATAAAAAACAGGAGCCGCACATTGGTGTGGCTCCTGCTTGTATTCAGAGGATGTCGTTACTTTCTAATTATCGTACTCCAATATTTGTTGTTTGAATTGGCTTTGAAGATAACAATATTATACTTCTTACCTAACTGAACTTTGGAGTCTTGGGCCCTCACAGGGCTCGCAATAAAGAATATACAAGAGTTTGTTACTTTAGAACCGTCTTGGTGAGCGGTAGCCAATTTGATGGCTAGAATGCCACCTGCACCACCTGCAGCATTGGCACCCGCATTATTAGAATTAACGAAATAATAGTTGCCATTAACATATTTAGTTGAGCTCACCGGTTGTGCCGAAGACGACACAGAAACTCCATTGCCTGTATAACTAAGGAAGGATGTCATCACAAACTCCTTTGAAGCTCCTACTTCTATCGTAACAGGATTTGACCACCAGTGGGGCCATCCGTCACCAGTATAAGTAGGACCGCTCAAGTTACACGACATGCCTTCGTTACCATTGATTTGCTTACCATCACTACCCCACGCATTATAAGGATCACCAGGCTTGACATACATAGTGAACTTGCCAGAGAGATAAACTTTCTGTCCCGTTTGGTTGATCAGGTTGAACGTTATGGCTCCAGGCGTACCAGAGGTAGCATAGCTGACTGCGTCAGTCATGCTTATGCCAGAAGGAGTGGGCGTCGGAGTGGGCGTTGGAGTGGGCGTCGGAGTAGGTGTAGGCTCGGGCGTTGGTGTAGGAGTGGGGGTAGGAGTGGGTGTAGGAGTGGGTGTAGGAGTGACTTTTTCTACATATTCGGTGCAATCAGCAGCCTTTGCATCAGACTCTGTAGCCAGCGTAATCTTAGTATTAGCCCCTATTTTGTTTACAGACTCATAATATGTGTAGTCTGCAAAGTCCCGAAGATCTTTCTTTTTTGATTTATAATACTTCTTGTTTGCTTTGTCCACAAACACCAGATCATCCTTAGCACCCCAGCTTGAAGGATACATGACAACAGCCCATTCACCATTGGAATAAGCACAAGACGCTTTTGACATAGCATCATCAAGAGAGGTATAGGTAGTAACAATCCCCTCAACTTCTACCCCATTTAGCGTTGGGAAGGTCGTGGCTGAAGGCATAAATTTACCCATCCAGAACCAGTTCTTACTATCGTCTTCAGTGGGGTTCTTTTCTTCATAGTATTTGTCAGCATCCTCCTTTTTCTTAAGTACGAAAGTGGATGCTGCTACAGTCTTTTCCTCCGTTTTGTAAATATCGAACTTAACAATGTCCGACTCATCCTTTTGTAATGTGTATATTGTTCCGTCTGCCTCGTCCTGAACAACCACATTGTCGAGATTCAGATTCCAACTTGAGGGACAGAGGATGAAAACAGATTTGTCTGCTTCTTCAACCTTGATTGACGGTGCAGCTTTCAGTGCATCCTCAAGACCTTCATAAGTGGTGATGACATCTTCTTTAGTGGAGTAGTCGGTACTTGTGGGCTTTACAGTACCCATCCAGAAATAGTTGGTATCCTGAATCTTTTTGATCAAGAGTGTCACGTCTGCGGCATTTACCTTTTGATCCTCATTTAGATCGAGTCTCTCAAGATCACTCAACTTGTCTGTAATGATTGAATCAGCCAAAACTGGCACGTCGGCGGCATTTACCACCCCATCCTTGTTGGCATCGCCTTGTACTGCTTTAACTTCAACGTCAGACTGTTTGTCTTCATTGACATTGTTTCCTTCGGTCTGCTGGGCATTAGTTATACCACAACTCAGCAATACAGCCGCCAGCGCAATTAATAGTCTTTTTGTTTTCATTGTTGAAAATTTTAAAATTTAACGAATATTATAATTGTTCTCTTTGTCTATCCATAATCATCTTTACCCTTCTGCCGAGTTCCTGCCCCACGGCTTTGGAGCCTTTCCAACTCCAGTGGCTGTCGTCAAATAGGAACACGTCCTTCTCACCACTTGCCAGCAACGGTAGCAGGACGTATTTGCATAGCATCACTTCCGGGCGGTCGCCCAACAACTCACGCACTTCTTCATTCACATGTTTATGACCATAGGGATTGTCAACAATATAGTCCTGATAAAGGTCATATTTATCAACAGGCAACATCAGAATGAAGGCAAGACCTCGTTCATGAGCTTTTGTTGTCAACAGGTCGAACACCTCTTTGATCTTCGGACGTATGGACTCTTCAATCGTTAATCCGTTCAGGATGTCTGCACAGTAGAAAAAAAGTTTGCGTGGCTCATAGCTACTGAAGAAGTCGCGATCCAATTGCACTTGATAGACAGGATTACGACCTGCATAGCGATACATCAGAAAATCACGTGTTCTCAACAGAGACCATTGCCTGATATCCCATACGTTCTCTTCCCGGTTCTCACCACGCATATCCGGCTCACCCACTTCTACTTTGCCGATTCTGAAGTTTTTGATATGGCGAGCAAGTTCTCTCTCACCGACCTCCACGACCATCACTTCTATGTTGGTGGAGTCAACGACACCCGCATCCAACAAGTTACAGGCATACTGGATGGGATTGTCATAAAGATTACGACGTGTGTTGGCCACGGTCACACCTTCTTGAGCCATGTAGTTCTGATAGCCAGCGTGTTCCTGCTGGGAAAAGGAATCGCCTATGGTCAGCACATTCACATGGATGTTTCTCAGATCTTCTGTCTCGCGTACCTTATTAAATAATGTATCTTTCAACTCATCCTGCTCAATACGCTGACCGTATTCCTGACCGATAATCACAAAAGCAAGACGCCCCAAGTCACCAGTGGACTGTGGCCTGATATAAAGATTGAGGTATGCCGTCAGACCGAAAAGCAGCAGGAACACCGGCAGTACCATATAGGAGAGTTTTATGAGGAACTTCTTCATAGCTGTCAGAACTTAAAATAAATAAACGTCTCGATCTCGCCGGCGAAGAAGAACAGCATCAAGCCAATGCCTGCATAAAGAGTATAACGGACGATGGTATGACGGAAAATACCGTCGTCCGGTAGTTGGAGAGGATGCTCCTTTTTCCTCGTCATCCATTCTAGAATCAGCACAATCAACATGAACACCATGGTCGTTTTCCCTACGGGTAGACTTGGCATAGAGAACAGTGACGTCGACACAATGCCACTGAAAAAGCGGAAGGCATCAGCAACACTGCTGGCATAGAAGACAATGAAGCCCAGCGATACCAGCACATAATTCAGAGCCATCTTCGAGAAGTCCTTCAGTTTGGGAAGGCCGTGGTCGTTGGGGCGCAGCTTCTTGTTTTTGCCGAACGCTCCTGAGAGTACTAGCGGTACATAAAGCATTGCATGGTAAAGACCAAACAAGCCAAACGTCCAATTTGCTCCGTGCCACAGACCAATGAGCACGATATTGATGGTCACAGCAAGCATCACACCCCAATTGGCCATATTACGGAAGGCAATATTCAATGGCATGAACACATAATCGGTGATCCATGAAGTCAAGGAGATGTGCCAATTACGCCAGAACTCTGCGATATTACGGGCCAACAACGGATGGTTGAAGTTACGGGTAATATTAAAACCCAGAATCTTTCCCACACCAATGGCCATATTCGAATAACCGTCAAAATCGGTATAGATCTGCATGGTGTATAACAACGTCCATAACAATAGAGTTGAACCAGAATGACCCGCATAGTCGGCCCATACATAATCTGTCACCAAAGCCAAATGGTCGGCAATACATATCTTCGTAAACATACCCCAAAGAATCTGGCGACACCCGTCTACAGCCTGTGCATAATCCAACGAATGGGACTTACGGAGTTGAGGAATGAAGGTGTTCGGACGGTCAATAGGACCAGAGAGCAGAGTTGGAAAGAAGGCAACATACGTGGCGAACTCCACCATATCCCTACACGGTTCGATGTGCTCGCGATGGATCTCTATCAGATAGCTGATCAGTTTGAACGTAAAGAAGCTCACGCCGACAGGTACGATGATGTTCAGGGTGGTCCACGTAGCCTTCAGACCTACGGCACTGAGCAATTCTGCTATCGACTCTCCGAAGAAATTCAGGTACTTGAAGTAGAGCAACAAACAGATTCCCAAAGCCACACCAAGGGTCGTCATGTGTGAAGCCTGCTTGGTTCGGCCCTTCAACATCACAGCCCTCAGCCATAGGCCAAGGGCATAGAATACTGCGGTCGCCACAAGCAGTATCACTACCATCTTCCAGTCAACGATGCCGTAGAAGAAATAACTCGCCAGCAGCAGCCAGATGTTTTGACGGCGAGGATACTTCTTAGTGAACGGCAGATAGTAGACGGTGAATACTACTATGAAGAAGAAGAGGAACCTGACAGAGTTGACTACCATCCTACAGCTTTTCCATCATCGAATCAACCATCTCGCCGACATTGTTCCACTTCATGATTTCAAGTGAAGTGAACTTGATCTTGAATGCCTTCTCGATAGCAACAATCAGTTGGATATGGCTCAAGGAGTCCCACTCCTCGATGTCATCGGCACTGGTCTCATCGGTCAGGTTGCACTCGTCTAGATCAAGCACATCCGTAAAAATCTCATTCAGTTTCTCAAAAATCTCTTGTCTTTCCATAATTTCTATTTATTAATTTCACTTTTCACGATTAACCAACTCTATAAAGCCTATCTCTGAGTTCCAGAAATAGCAGATCTTTCTATTGTCGAAGGCTGGTGCTGCCACTGGCTTGAACAATGCGGTCCAGTCCTCCTGAATCAGTTTGTCATACTCCTGATCCACATCATCGACCTCATAGCACATATGATAGGGAGTGACTCCTCGCTTGGTCAGCATCTTCTGCATGGTCTTATTGTCCTCATAAGGCTGAACCAGTTCTATGCGGACCTCACCAGGCTTTGTTAGGAAACATATCTTAGTACGTTGGGTATCGTCATCGACGATATCCCCAGCTACATACCCCAACCTTTCAAACTCCTTGGCTGTGGAACTGATATCCCCAGTCAGATAGCCTACATGATCTGTTATATAGTTCATACAGTCTTTGTGTCAATATAACATTCTCTTGGCTGATAAGCCTCAACATCCAACTCATAACGGGCTGTTTCTGAATTCTCCATCTTCGTAAAGCCAAGCCCTGTATAGTGGTTCTCCACCATCTTGTTCTTAGGAGTAGGCAAATATTCGCCAATGATTTTCTTATAACCCGCAGCCTTCGCACGCTCCACCATCGTGTTGAGCGTGAAGTTCTCCATACCACGCTTCAACACACGGCAGCTCATGAACCAAGTGTCTACAAAGAGTGTCTCTGTATCCTGCCGTTTCATGATGATGACCGCAATCAGGCCATTGTCACCGAACTTGTCCTCAAGTGTGAAACTGAGGTCTATCACGTTCGGATCCTCAGCCAAAGCCGTAATGTCTGCCTCAGTATAGCGGATAGTCCTCAGGTTGAACTGGTTACTCCGCTGGGAGAGCTGGGCCACGCGAGGCGTATTGAACTTGGTAAAGCCGCTGACAGTCGACACCATATTCAGAGACTTGAGGAAATCAGCCTCGTTGGTAAAGGTCTTCGACAGCGACACACGCTTGGCCTCCACCTGATACTGCTTGGTACGGTCCTTGTCAGCATTGCTGTAGCTGGCCGTCTCAAAGAGATTGAGCGAATACAGATATTCCAGATATTCACCAGGATCCTCCGGCAGTTCTGGAACAGTGATGCCTTTGATGTTCTCACGGACGATGTTCCGCTCAAAGGGATTGTCGTCGAGGAAAACCATCGAGTCGAAGCCGATGTTCAGGATGCTCTGGATGGTTCGGATATTGTCAACCTTCGTCTCCCAGTTGGCCTGGAACACAGCGATGTCGTCTAACTTCAGTACCATATCAGGATGTTTCTCGAATGGTTCCTTGGCTGTTTCTTCGTTGTTCTTCGAAGCCACACAGATGATGATGCCGCGCTGTTTCAGTTTCTTCACCCACATCTGGAACTCCGTGAAGGCCTTTCCGATACCAAGTCCATGACCAAGTTGGATTCCCTCCAACCCATCATCACCGATGACACCACCCCAGACGGTATTGTCCAGGTCGAGGATCAGGCACTTCTTGAACTGTCCCTTGATGGCGCAGATAATATCCATAACCCTTGAAGCCACGTATGGCAGGGCATCCACGCTCAGGATCATCTCTGTGCTGACATAGACATTGGGTGCAAACATAAAGTCGCGACCAAACTTATTCTGAAGGCCAGCAATGTCACAGATGAAAAGGTTCGGATACTGCTGCGAGAGATTCATCAACTCATAGTTCAGTTTCCGTACCTGATACGAGAGCGACGACGTCACCTTATTGGCATAACTACCAAAGACCGTATCCTCAATCTCCGAATAGTTGAAGTAAATGATTTTCTTATTGTCCAAAGACGGGTTCTCGCAGACAGACGCCACAAAAGAGAGGCGTTCATCGGCAAGTGAGGCCTGGCCTTCGACAGAAAGTCCACTATGGTACTCACCCAACTTATGAGTTGACTGAAATACGACGATGATATCAGCATCGAACTCATACAACTCACTTGAAGGATCCATAAACTGGCGCTCCACCTGATTATACTCAGCCTCAAACAAGTCGATATGATATCCACGTTCCACGCCCATGCCCTGAATAGCAGTAGCTAAGAACTGTGTTGCAGTATCTCCAACAAGAGCCACCTTCATAGAAGGAAGCTCTGAGTTATCCTGTTTCAGAATCTTCTTTAAGTCCTTAAATTGAAGCATTCTATACCTTATATATTTCTAATTCGCTGCAAAAATACTCATTTTTTATCAAATACCATCCGAAATACGTCTTTTTTTTTAGGAAATCGGCCAAATAATTAACTTTTTAAGCCTCATGATGAAAAAATAAGCGATTTCTTTTGTTATTTGCTCTAATTGCATTACCTTTGCACCGCCGTTGGAGAAGTCCCCCATTGTGAAGGGGTACCGGCGGAAAGACAAATCGCATAGAAATATGAAAGTAATGAAATTCGGCGGAACGTCCGTAGGTTCCGTAAAAAGCATTTTGAGCTTAAAAGAAATTGTGGAGGCAGAGGCTCGGACGCAACCTGTCATTGTAGTAGTAAGCGCA
>JAEEGG010018559.1_pt1 | contig 14122 bp, 11 predicted proteins | sample 9134161 | NCBI WGS metagenome assembly JAEEGG01 (sample SAMN16246543, study PRJNA631951) | gut metagenome | biome: gut microbiome; feature: rumen; material: CR-attached | host: Bos | place: Iran: Karaj | collected 2018-10 | reverse complement strand
ATGTTCGGCTGCACCCTCAGCAGCGCCTTGAAGATGTTCTCAGCCTCCTCGATGCGCTTCTCCTCGATGCGTTTCTTCAGGATGTCGCTCGCCGTCCAAAACATGCACAGCGTGGTGTACTTGCCCTGATGCACGGCGTACATCGGTCGGATGGCCTCGTAGGCTTCCTCAATCTTCCCCTGCTTCCGCAGTTCGAACACTTCTTTTACGGTCATGGCTCGTTCGTTAATCAGCTGCAAATATACAAAAGATTTCTCACATTCCCGCTAAAAGAAATGAAAAAAGATATAATAGCCGAAAAAAGCCGCACGCATTGGGCGGCATTAGGCCCTAAACTCAAAATTGTCCTTGGTTCTTTGCAGAGCGTATCGTGGCCTTTTCCTTTTCCTTTCGTTTCGGAAAAACTCTCAGCGGTTGCAAATCTTATGCAACAATCCTGTGATTGCGTCTTTCCATGTTTTCCGATGCAGAATCCTTAGTTTTTGTACACCATCATTATACGTCACCAAGACTGACTGCTTCAGGTCGACTTTGTCCCAAACCTGTCCGAAGCTCTTGCCATCGAGCGGAAGGAAGTCCTCACCTCTATTCTTTCGACGGAAACAGACGGCAAGGCCGTCCTGACTCGGAACGATGAAAGCCCGCTTGATGCTTTTACACTCAGATTTCGTGAACGGGCGAGTTTCCACTTCGATGGTCTCAACGACATTCTCGACAATGACATTCCCACCTGTTTCATTGGTAGGAACAATCACTGCAGCAACTAACTTGTGATGACGCTCCTCATAGACAAGACCAAGTGAAAGCGTAACGTAAACGTCGGACTGTACACCAATGCTAACAAGCCCGTTGTTGAGTTCATCAATGTAATATGGGTCGGTCACAGAAAGGTCGTATGTCACGCCGTTATAACCGAGCAGCATCCTATATCGTGTTTTGTTCTCCTTAACCTCGCTCACGATTTCTGCCGAATCGGCACGCACGAACATCAGTGAATGGTCGGCTGTGGCATAGGTAGGGATGTCGATAGCACGGTCAGTATCGTAAAAAATGACGGGATGAACTTTGTCGACGAACTGGCCGAGAGCAGACGCAGATGCTGGTACGTGTCCAAGGGGTGTCATCATTGAGTAGTGGACATCCTCTTGATGCGCTTGCTGAGGTATTGGCACCACGTCCGTTAGCTTCACTACAGACAGCAAAGAAATGGTTCGCGCCTCGCCGATAACAATCTCGCCGAACTCCGTTGTCTGGTCAATCGGCCGTATCCACTTCGGACTTCCGTCATGTTTCCTGACGACTGTCCAATGTCGCTCTTCGTCAAGAGTGACCTCCACGCCTGCGATGCACCGTCCGCCCCGCTTCAACGAATTTGCCAGACAAATGAAATATGAGTCCATATCCTAATCTTCCTCGTCGTACAACGTCTGTCGGAACCCTATTTCCCGATTCTTCTGCCTATAAGCATCGCGTCGCTGGGCCTCCGCAGAATAGGTCCCAAACAACTCGTCTACCTCTGGCACATGAAACTTCCTCGAACGCAGAAACTCCGCAATCATCTCTTTCTCAAGGGTTTTGTGTGAAGCCAGTCCACCATCCTTTAATATGTGCTGGACGTCCAAGCCGTTGTCATAGAAATATCTTGAAACAAGCGAGAAACGGTGACACTCCAGCGGATTGGCCTCCGAGCACATCAGCGCGATGCGGAAACCTTTCCCCAAGCCTTTCATCAGCCGTTCCGCGCCACGCTTGAAACTGGGGGTCTCGACAGCTAACTCGAAGTTCACCTGGTTCTCAGCATCTAAACAGTCCGTCCGTCTAGCTCCAAACTCCTCTCCAAAGTGCAGGTACTGAATGCTGTGACTTCTGAGGAACCACTTCAGCGGTTCCATGTTGAACTGTGGTGTATGCTTACTGGCGGGCACGCTCCTCACGTCTACAATACAATTAACGTCGTGGCTTCTTAGCAACTCCAGGAAATCTTCTTGTGTCTGGTTGGAGTGCCCTATACTATACAGTCTGTAGGCCATTGCGGAAAAGGGAGTCAGCCTGTGCTTTCAACTCTGCTTTCTGTTCGTCAGTAAGGGTAAGAATATCCGTGCCCCATGCCTCAGCGGGAACCGCAATACCAGTCTGTTCGTGTAAAACTTCGGCCTTGATGAAGGTGAGCAGCTCCGTGAGCTTGGCACGGCAGTTGGCTGTAGCAAACTTGCCGCCTGCTCCACTGATGGCAACATGCTTTCCGTTGATACAGGTCGGCGTGGCATAGTCCATCGGGATGACAGGGCGTGAGAGCCAGTCGAACAGGTTCTTCAAGTGACCAGGATAACTGAGGTTGTACTCCGGCGTGAATATCCAAAGGGCATCGGCCTCGCTGACTGCCTTGCGAATACGGGCCACAGACGTAGGTTCCGGCTGTTCAATGTCCTGGTTCAGCAGAGGCAGGTCACTGTAATCCAGTTCAGACACTTCGGCGCGGTCGCCAATCATCTCTTTAGCCACGTTGGCTAGCTGGCGGTTGAACGACTTTGCTCTCAACGAGCCGATGATGAATAGAATCTTTGTCATAAGGTTTTCCTTTTTATTTCAGTCGTTGCAAAGGTACAAATAAGAGCGTGAAAAACCAAATATTATTGGAATTATTTCCGAACCGATTCACCAAGACGGACTACTAGCGGGCAAATCTTTTATAAATTGTACCTTTATGCATATTCTGCAAAAAATGGCGCTACTCTCGCTACTTTGGCATCTAACCTATTGGGATGCAATTCATTGTCTGTAGCTATAGCTCTCGTTTTGGTGCTACTATTGTAGCTACAGATGTGCTATAAGCCCAATAAAGGATAAGTGGCGAATGATTAGCATAAACGGCGTTCGTATTTTTCCAAACGGCGTTCGTATTTTCCCAAACGGCGTTCGTATTTTTCCAAACGGCGGCAGTATTTTTCCAAATGGCGTTCGTATTTTTCCAAACGGCGGCAGTATTTTTTCGAACGGCGGCGGTATATGCCCATCATCTAGCTGTAGCTACTAAAGTAGCGCCAAAATGAGAGGTATGGCTACAGGCAACTATTTGACAGTCTGTCTGTTTGATGCCAAAGTAGCTCATGTAGCGCGATTTTTCCCGCGCATATATTACGCGCGCGAGAGAAGTACTCCTGTGTCACTGTCCTGCCCTTTGCCGCAGTTGCCGTAGCTCCTGGTTGCTGACGGCATAGTTGTAGATGCGGAAGTCGGCCACGTCGGTCTGCGTCAGGTATTTGTCGCCTCGGAAGGGTGCCCGTCCTATCCAGCAGTTGGCTGGGGCTTCGCTGAAGATGTCGGCGAGTATGGGCATGTTGTCGTTGCGGCCTATGAGCTTTCCGTCGAGGAAGAGTTCGCCCTTGTGTCCCTGCTGCCGGTAGAGGGCATGCACCCAGACGTCGCGCCGGGGCTTTCCTCCCTGCATGATGATCTGCTCGTGCTCGTAGCCGCCGGTGGAGGTCTCGAAGCGCTGCTCGTTCAGTCGCATGGCCATGTAGGGGCCTTCGTGGGCGCTGTTCTCTGCCAGCTGTGAGAAGGCGAAGAGGAAGTGGCCGTAGCCGTCGAGCTGGTTCTCGGCGCTGACCTTGAAGTGGACGGAGACGGTGAAGTCGCGAAGCTGACTGACGAGGGCGCCCGTCTCTGCCGTGAGGTCGTAGTAGCCGTTGCTTGCCCCGAGATGGAGCACGGCAGGCTCTGCGTGGTCGATGGTGGCTGAGCGCCGCAGGTATTCGGGCTGCCAGCGGAAGCAGTATTCGGCCTGCTGCGGGGTCTTGATGGCAGGAGCGGGCAGTGGCGAGGTCATCTTCGCCGTGATGCGGCGGATGTGATCCTTCAGGATTTTGTAGGCAGGGTGGGGCATGCTGCCGTGGTCGTAGCCCTGCATCTCGTAGAGCGTCACGTCGTTGTGGCCTACGAGCTTGAGCATGCGCCAGAAGTAGGCCTGCTCCTCGTAGCGGCCGTAAAGCTCCAGCTCGCGGTCGCCGGAGATGATGACCATTGGCGGGGCGTCGGGACGGACGTAGGTGAGCGGGGCATACCGGTCGATGGTGGGCTGCAAGGGACCGATGTTCTGCTGCTTGCGGATGTTGTAGTGGGTGATGCACTGGCCGCTGAAGGGCACGAGGGCTGCCAGCGAGTCGGCATCGACGCCGTACTTCGCCAGCCATTTCTTGTCGAGGCCGATGATGTCGAGCAGATAGCCTCCGGCAGAATGGCCTGCGACGAAGATCTTGCGATGGCTGCCGCCGTAGCGTTCAATGTTCTTGTAGGTCCAGGCCACGGCTGCTGCCGCGTCGTCGAGGACATCGTCGATGGTGGCCTTTGGCAGCAGCCGATAGTTGGGCGCCACCACCACCAGTCCGCTGTTCTTCAGCTCCTGGTCGATGTGCTTGCTGCCTCCCTCTATGCCGCCGCCGTGGAACCACACCACCACGGGAGCGTCCTTGCGGTCGGTGGGATGGTAGACGTCGAGCTTGCAGCGCTCCTGGGCGTAGGCCGTCTGGCTGTCGGGGGCATTGGCATAATCCCTGTAGGGTATGTCGTTCTTCTGCTGGTACTGTGCGCTGCCGACGGTGGGGAGCAGCAGGAGGAGGGCGAGGGTGATGATGGTACGATGGGCTTTCATACGGATGGCTTCAGATTATTTCAGCGTGGCCTTCACGTCGGTCACCATGTCCTTGTGCTGTTCGTCGGGCTTGGTGAGCTCCGAGGTGAGGGCAACGTCGCCAGGCTTGTCTTTCGTGGAGAAGGTGCCGGTGTAGACGATGTCGCTGTCGAAAATCAGCGTGGCCTCTACCTTCACCCGGTACGTCCCCTTGGGCACGGTCTTGCCCTGCTCGTCGGTGAAGTCCCACGTGAAGGTCTGCGTGCCGCTGGCTTGCGGGGTGGCGCCCGTGACGGCATCCAGCTCCTGGTCGGTCTTCTCCTCGGCCTTCGAGGTCTTCACCCATACGGGCACACAGGCCGGGCGCACGATGTAACCGCGCTTGGCCTGCTCGCCATTGCGAGCGCGCCCTTTCGACGTGTAGGCAGTGACGAAGAGCGTCTTCACGAACTCACCCTTCTCGTTCTCTATCCATACGGCATACTGGTTGGAGCCAGGGCCAGCCTGTTTCTGATAGTTGAACGTCACTTCCAGCGAGCTGGCGTTCTTACTTTTCTTTGCATTTTGAGCCACTGCGACGGCCGACAGCAGTATGGCTACGAGGATGACGGAAATAAGTTTCACCTGTTTCATGATTGTAGTTTCTGTTGGTTAAATAATTATCGTCGACAAAATTACAAAAAAAATGGCAAACGGCCAAATATCTTCGTAGTTTTTCGGAAAAAATACCAATAAAAAAGCAATGATTTGGCAGTATCTGACCCGTGGCCAAATACTCTGCATGCCGCACCCCCTCGACTCACGGTGAGGGGAGCGGCATGCGGACTTAGATAGCTGATTCGTCGTCGGCTTAGAGCGGATAGTCTTCAAAGGCGTAGAGCACGGTGGAGAGATAGCGCTCGCCGGTGTCGGGCAGCAGCGCCACAATCTTCTTGCCCTTGTTCTCCGGGCGCTTGGCCACTTCGATGGCGGCGAAGAGGGCTGCACCCGCCGAGATGCCAACGAGAAGGCCCTCCGACTGCGCTATCTCGCGGCCTGTGCGGATGGCCTGGTCGTTCTCTACGTCGAACACCTCGTCGATGACATCGGCATCGTAGGTCTTGGGCACGAAGCCTGCTCCTATGCCCTGAATCTTGTGGGGGCCGCTCTGTCCGCCGTTGAGCACAGGGCTAGACTTCGGCTCTACGGCGATAATCTTCACGTCGGGGTTCTGCTCCTTCAGGTACTTGCCCACACCGCTGATGGTGCCTCCCGTACCTACGCCACCCACAAAGATGTCAACCTTGCCGTCGGTGTCGCGCCAGATTTCCGGGCCTGTCGTGGCATAGTGCTTGGCGGGGTTGGCAGCGTTTTCAAACTGCTGGAGGATGACTGCTCCAGGGATGGCATCGCGCAGCTCCTCGGCGGCACGGATGGCTCCTGGCATGCCGTCTTTGCCAGAGGTGAGGCGAACCTCGGCACCGTATGCCTTCACGAGATTGCGGCGCTCAACGCTCATGGTTTCGGGCATGGTCAGGATAAGGTGGTAGCCTTTGACGGCGCTGACCAGTGCCAGTCCTACGCCTGTATTTCCGCTGGTAGGCTCGATGATGGTGGCTCCGGGCTTCAGTATTCCTTTAGCCTCGGCATCCTCTATCATCGCAAGGGCTATGCGGTCCTTTACGCTGCCGCCAGGGTTGAAAAACTCTACTTTGGCAATCACGGGAGTCTCAAGACCCTTTGCCTGTGAATACTTGTTGAGCTCAAGAAGTGGGGTGTTGCCGATGAGCTCGGTCAGCTGTTTTGCAATCTTACTCATAACCTAAAATATTTACAATTTACTATTTGTTTGTCTATTTCATGATTTGTCATTTTTCAGAGCGGCAGCGAATCTTTCGCTCTTCACTTTGTTTTGACGGTGCAAAGGTACGGCGATTTCCGCACTCCCACAATCCCCTCATCATGTCATTCTGTATACCATAAGTTTGGTATGTCGTGTTACGAGAAGGCACTTTTTCACACTTCCTGCGGAAACGCTCAGACACACTTCAGGTGTATTTCAGGTGTTTTAAGGTGTAAAATCTCTCTCACCCCCCCCCCGTGTTTTCGGGTGTTTCCGTAAAGCGCAGCCTCCCCCCAAAAAACTGCGAACTTCTTTTTCTCTCTGCGTCTCTGCGTTCATATCCCAACCGCACAGCACGCAAAATACCATAATGATGGTATTTCAGATGACAATTATTATTTGTACTTTTGCAGCGGACTTAACGTATGATTGGCAAACATTGTTTCCATTACTATTTACTCATAAGCCAGTATATAATTCATACATTATTATATAGATGATGAAAGAAAAGATTGTTTTCGTGACAGGTGCCAACAAAGGCATCGGATTTGGAATCGCCAAGCACCTCGGAAAGAGTGGCTGGCAAGTGATTATTGGTGCACGCGACGAAGGGCGCGCCGGGAAGGCCGTCGACGAGTTGAAGGCCGCAGGGGTCGACGTGCTGGGCTGGGTGAGCGTAGAACTGCGCGACCTGGCCAGTATTGAACAGGCTGCCAAGGAGATAAGCGAGAATTACGGGGGGCTGACGCTGCTTGTGAACAATGCCGGCATTCCGGGCGACATGAGCGTGGACAGCCTGCATACGGAGATGAGCGACATCCGGGAGACGCTCGACGTGAACTTCATCGGCACCTTCGCCCTGACTAAGGCCCTGATGCCCCTGCTCGCCAAGAACGAGGGCCGCATCGTCAACGTGACCGTTCCCTCGGAGATCAGTCCCTATTGGCACCCGTTAGCATACGTGGCCAGCAAGGCAGCCCAGAACGCGATGACGGGCGTGATGGCCATCGAATTGCAGCAGAGCAATACGCCGCTGGAGGTCTTCTCTGTACACCCCGGCCCCACCACTACCGATTTGAACGGTAACATGGCGCTGCCTGGTTTCCACGACATTGAGACGGTTGGTCAGAAAATGGCTGAGCTGCTCAACGACGGGCGGAGCCACCAAGGCGAGTTCATCGAGCTGTATCCCATCGTCAAGGAGGACTAATCAGACTTGTACATGAGGAGTAAGGAGGTAAAGGAGAGGGGTTCTTGCTTAGGCAAGCGACCAAGGCGGAGCGGAGGAGTAAGGAGGTAAACCTTACTCCTCCGCTCCTTATGTAGGCTAGATATAGAATTCGGAGGGGTCAATCAACCCTGCACGGAGCGCGTACTTCACCGCTTCGTGCGCTGTGTTGATGCCCAGCTTGCGGAAGATGTTCTTCCTGTGGGTGGTCACGGTGTGGATGCTCGAGAAGCGCTCGGCAGCAATCTCCTTCGTGGTCTTGCCCTGTGCGATGGCTTTCACAATCTCCATTTCCGTCGTGGTGAGGATGCTGGGCGTTTCCTCTTCCTGCTGCTGGGTGATGATGGCCTCAAGGGCACGCTGACTGAGAAACCGCGAATGACGGTTGACGGCGCTTAACGCCTCCCGTATCTCGCTCAGGGGTCCGTCTTTGAACACCACGCTGAACTGATGGGAGGAATAGACCACGCGCCGTATGAACTGAGGCGTGAGTTCGTCGCTGATGAGTATCCAGTCGGAGAGGCTGAAACGCTCGGCGATGATGAGGAGCTGGTCGTCGTCGGCAAAGTCGAACAGCGTATAGTCGAGCAGCACCACCGCACTCTCGTGTTTCTTGAGCAGCTCCACGAGTCCTGCCCTGTCGAAGGTGCGGTAGACCATGTTCTCTTCATCTTTCCGGAGAAGGCTTTCCAAGGCGAAGCACGTCAGTTCCTGATTGTCGGCTATGATATAATTCCTCATTGTTTTCCCTTTTTGGGGTACAAAGGTATAAAAATATTCGGAAACGAATTAGAATAATGGAAACGAATTGTAACGAATAGTTGTTTTTCCAATTCTTTGTCTTCATTATTCTAATTCGTGGATAGTATTCCAGCTATTCTAGCGGGTTTCTTCCGTCAGATCTTGTCAAGTGCCTGGGCGAGGTCGTCGATGATGTCGTCGATATGCTCTGTGCCGATGGAGAGACGAACGGTGGCAGGCGTGATGTGCTGCTCGGCCAGCTCCTCTGGCGAGAGCTGCGAGTGGGTGGTGGTGTAGGGATGAATCACCAGACTCTTCACGTCGGCCACGTTGGCCAGCAATGAGAAGATCTGCAGGGCGTCGATGAACTTCCATGCCTCTTCCTGTCCGCCTTTGATTTCGAAGGTGAAGATGGAGCCTGCACCCTGGGGGAAGTACTTCTGATAGAGCTTGTGGTCATGATGGCTCTCGAGTGCGGGATGGTTCACCTTGGCCACCTTCGGGTGCTTGCTGAGGAAGTCGACCACCTTCAGGGCATTCTCCACATGACGTTCCACACGAAGGCTCAGTGTCTCAACACCTTGCAGGAGGATGAAGGCATTGAAGGGAGAGATGGCAGCGCCGGTGTCACGCAGGATGACGGCACGTATGCGGGTGACGTATGCGGCTGCGCCTACTGCCTTGGCGAAGACGATGCCGTGGTACGAGGGGTCGGGCTTGGCCAGCGTGGGGAACTTGTCGGGGTTGGCCAGCCAGTCGAACTTGCCGCCGTCGACGATGACTCCGCCGAGAGAAGTGCCGTGGCCGCCGAGGAATTTCGTAGCGGAGTGTACCACGATGTCGGCTCCGTGTTCCAGCGGACGGATGAGATAGGGCGTGCCGAAGGTGTTGTCCACGATGAACGGGATGCCGTGCTTATGGGCCACGGCGGCTACCCCTTCAAGGTCGAGCACGTCGGAGTTGGGGTTGCCGAAAGTCTCGGCATATACTACTTTTGTGTTGGGCTGGATAGCGGCTTCGAGGGCGTCGAGGTCGTTCACGTTGATAATAGTGTTGCTGATGCCCTGCGTCGAGAGCGTGTGGGTGATGAGGTTGTATGAGCCGCCGTAGAGGTTGTCGGCAGCTACGATGTGGTCGCCAGCCTGCACGATGTTCTGCAGGGCGTAGGTGATGGCGGCTGCACCCGAGGCCACAGCCAGTCCGGCCACACCGCCCTCAAGGGCGGCGACACGGTCTTCAAACACGCCCTGCGTGGAGTTGGTCAGACGGCCATAGATGTTGCCTGCATCGCGGAGGCCGAAACGGTCGGCGGCGTGCTGGGAGTTGCGGAACACGTACGACGTGGTCTGATAGATGGGCACTGCACGGGCATCGGTAGCGGGGTCAGCCTGTTCTTGGCCTACATGGAGTTGAAGCGTCTCAAAACGGTAATTTTTCTGTGCCATAATTGTATCCTTTCTTTTTTATTAATTGTTTGGTTGTTTGGTTGTCTTGTCGTTTTGTCGATTTGACGGTGCAAAGGTACTATGTTTGGAATAATCTGCCAAATTTCTCTTAGAATTCGAAATATATATCTAGTATTTTGGATTTGGTGGAATTTTCTTCCAGGAATGGCTGTTCGGGTATGCCAAAACAGAATAAAACTCTAAAAGAGGGCTGAAATCATGTTCTAAACCGGTCGGAACGGCCGTCTATAAAGCAAAAATACAACGTAGGGACCCGATGCTGTCACAGCATCGGGCCCCCTGCAAACTTCAAACAATTGAGACTCCCGTTGGCCGGGGGTGTAAAGCCTGACGGCTTTTATCTTATGAATAGCAGCTCACGGTATTTCGGCAGTGGCCAGAGAGCGTCGTCGACGATGAGTTCCAGCTTGTCAATCTGATAACGTATGGTGTCGAGATAGGGTTCTACCTTGTCGTGGTAGGCGATGGCCTTCTCGTGCTCATCCTCTATCTTGTTGGCCTTCTTACGAGCTTCAACAAGTTCCTCAACGCCCTTCTCGATGGCAAAGGTGCGCTCGGCTATCTCCTCAATGATCTTCTTGTTGCGGGCAGAGAGCTTGTCGGCCGTGTCTATGGGGAAAATGACGGCCATATTGCCCACGTTCTTCAGCAACTCACTCTGATAGCGGGTGGCCACGGGGATGATATGGTTCATCGAGAGGTCGCCAAGGACACGGGCTTCAATCTGAATCTTCTTTGTGTAGGTCTCCCATTTCACCTCGTTGCGGGCCTCGAGTTCCTTCTTCGTCATCACGCCCAGGCTTTCGAACATGGCAATGCTCTCTTCGTCGAGGTAGCGCTCAAAGATCTTAGGACAGCTCTTCTCCACATCCAGACCGCGTTTCTCAGCCTCAACGACCCACTCGTCAGAGTAGCCGTTGCCGTCGAAGCGTATGGGCTTGCAAGTCTTAATATCCTCACGCAGCACGTCGATGATGGCGTGGAACTTAGCTGAATGGCCTGTACCTTCGAGCTTCTTCTCAAACTCAGGAATGCGGGCATCGACACGCTTCTTGAACGAGACGAGCGCCTCTGCTACGGCGCTGTTGAGGGCAATCATGGCCGAGGCACAGTTAGCCTCGGAGCCTACGGCACGGAACTCGAAACGGTTGCCTGTGAAGGCGAAGGGCGACGTGCGGTTACGGTCGGTGTTGTCGATGAGCAGCTCAGGAATCTCGGGGATGTCCATCTTCAGGCCCTGCTTGCCGGCGATGGCGAGGATGTCTTCCTTGTCGGCTTTCTCAATGTGGTCGAGCAACTCGCTCACCTGCTTGCCGAGGAAGCTGGAGACGATGGCGGGAGGCGCCTCGTTGGCACCCAGACGGTGGGCATTAGTGGCACTCATGATGCTAGCCTTCAGCAGACCGTTGTGACGCCAGACACCCATCAGCGTTTCAACGATGAACGTAGCAAAGCGCAGGTTGGCCTCGGGCGTCTTGCCGGGAGCGTGCAGCAGGATGCCGTTGTCTGTGCTAAGGCTCCAGTTGTTGTGCTTGCCAGAGCCGTTGATGCCTGCGAAGGGTTTTTCGTGGAGCAGCACGCGGAAGCCATGCTTGCGGGCCACCTTCTTCATCAGCGACATCAGCATCATGTTATGGTCTACGGCGAGGTTGGTCTCTTCGAAGATGGGGGCTAGCTCAAACTGGTTGGGGGCAACCTCGTTGTGGCGGGTCTTACAGGGAATGCCCAACTCCAAGGCTTGTATCTCCAGGTCGCGCATAAAGGCAGCCACGCGCTCAGGGATGCTCCCGAAGTAATGGTCGTCCATCTGCTGGTTCTTGGCCGAGTCGTGGCCCATCAGCGTGCGCCCTGTCAGCAGCAGGTCGGGGCGGGCGGCATACAGTCCCTCGTCCACGAGGAAATACTCCTGTTCCCAGCCCAAGTTCGACGTCACCTTCTTGACTGTAGGGTCGAAGTAGTGGCATACGTCGACGGCAGCAACGTTGACGGCATGCAGGGCACGTAGCAACGGAGCCTTATAGTCGAGTGCCTCACCACTATAACTGATAAATACGGTGGGGATGCAGAGGGTGTCGTCGATGATGAACACCGGCGACGTGGGATCCCAAGCTGAATAGCCGCGTGCCTCGAAGGTAGACCGTATGCCGCCGGAGGGGAACGACGAGGCGTCGGGCTCCTGCTGCACAAGCAGCTTGCCAGTGAATTCCTCCACCATACCGCCTTTGCCGTCGTGCTCTATGAATGAGTCGTGCTTCTCGGCTGTTCCCTCCGTCAGCGGCTGGAACCAATGGGTGTAGTGTGTCACGCCGTTCTCCGTGGCCCACTGCTTCATGCCGGCAGCCACGGCATCGGCGATGTCACGGTCCAGACGGGCACCGTTGTCCATCACGTCGATCATCTTCTCATAGACCTGCTTAGGCAGGTACTTGTACATCTTCTCCCGGTTGAATACTTTCTTGCCAAAGTACTCGCAGGGTCTTTCTGCTGGTGTCTTTACGTCGAGCGACTTCTTCTTGAATGCCTCACCGACAACCTGAAATCTTAATGCTTCCATTTTCTGATTTACTTTTTAATGATTTATATTTGATTCCTGATTCTCACTGTTTAACGATTTGCAGCATGTCCTTTTTTTCTTGGTGCAAAGGTAATACATATTGTCGGAAATAATATCTTATTATTTTCTTTTTGTTTGTTAAAAATAGCGTTATCTAGCAATGTGTAAAGTTGTAGTTTTGTTTTGTTTACAATTTGCTATCACTTTGTTTGTAAAACTTGCCATTTTGCTACAATCTGTTATCGAACACAAAAAGAACCTCTCCCTATCGTCACGATGGGGAGAGGAAGTATGCCTGGGAAGATCAGGGCTGCAGCGTAAGCCCGAAAACCAGGTAAGCTTTTTGTGAGCACGGATTGCCAATCAGCTGTCCGAAGACGGGTATCGAGAACGTGTCTGTCACCTTAATCTCTTTCGTGGCTTTCAGCGACAGGTTTGTCACGGCAAAGCCGTCCGTGCCGTACGATGTGGTGCAAAAGGGGACGGCACCGGCTGCAGCAGTCCAGTCTACAGTGGCAAGTTTAAATGGGACAGCTACCTCCATGTAGCTGCTGTAGGCCCGTTTGCCGTCCTTGTTGGTGCCGTCGTTGCCGGCAAAGTTCGTGAACCATTGTACGCTGGCCGTTCCGAAGTCGTAGCCGATGTTGGCCTCGAAGAGGTGGTTCGTGCCGTGGGCATCGTATTTGAAATAGCGGTTCTCAGAGTCGAGGCCTGTGTTGAACCAATAGTCGGTGATGCCTATCGTCAGCCCGCCAACGGTGTAAGCCAGCGTCAGGTCGAATTCCTTTGCGTCTGCCGTGTTTACTAGTCCGTAGCTGCCCCATGCAGTCAGCGACAGTCCCTTGTATTCCACACCCAATGTTGGCTGAAAGGCAGTACTTCCCAAATCCTGACCACGCCAGATGTAACTGCTGACCATGTCACCGCTAAGTGAGAGTCCCAGCCCTGGCCCATCCTGTGAAGGGAGGGACGTACTTACTTGTGCTGTCACAGGAAGCATGGTCATTGCTATGAATGTACTTAAAATAATGCTTGTTTTCATCATCTTTTCTTTTTATGTTATTACTGTTTCTTAGCTAATCACTCCCCTCCATTCAGGAAGGGGCGGGAGGGCTGGTCTCTTAGTTGTAACAGAGTTCTCCGTGCTCATAAACATCGAGACCTTCCTCTTCAATGCGTTTGTCTACTCGCAGGCCATGCAGCTTCTTGATGCCGTAGAACAGGACGAAACCACAGGCGACTGCCCAAAGGTCGATAACCAAGATGCCGAAACACTCAGCACCGAAAAATCCCCAGCCGCCTCCGTAGAAGGCACCGTTCGAGGTAGACAGAAGCCCCGTCATCAATGTACCGAGGATACCGCATACGCCATGCACCGAGGAAGCACCAACGGGATCGTCGATATGCAGCTTGTGGTCGATGAATTCAATGGAAAAGACCAGCACAATGCCACAGACCAGGCCGATGATGACGGCACCAAATGGCGATACGAGGTCGCAGCCAGCCGTGATGCCCACCAGTCCTGCCAGCACGCCGTTGAGCGTCAGCGAGAGCGACGGCTTGCCATATTTAATATAGGTAAGGAACATTGTAGCCACACCACCTGCGGCTGCTGCGAGGTTGGTGGTCAGGAAGACGTGGGAGATGGCGATGCGATTCACTTCACCTGAGGCTGCCAACTGCG